>X355_Hoffmanns_Two_toed_Sloth__coassemble_1903_pt1 | contig 41830 bp, 44 predicted proteins | sample X355_Hoffmanns_Two_toed_Sloth__metabat2_high_PE_003 | metagenome-assembled genome bin X355_Hoffmanns_Two_toed_Sloth | reverse complement strand
CATCATTTCACTGTACTGTTTTGAAAAAATGTCCTTGACATGGGGTACACTTTACTTCATCTGTCAAGCCCCCTTTCCGCAAAAAAACGCATATTTTTTCACGTTTATTATTATACAAAAACCATTGGGGCAGGTCAATATATTCGGAACCAATGATATGTTTTAGGGTACGAATAGTTTTCTTTCCCTTGCGCAGCCCTCCCACCTTTGGTATAATAAATCCAACTGGAAAGAGAGGGCTATCTATGGCGAAAGAAAAAATCAATTTAGAGGAAATTGCCGCGCTCACAAAAGAGCTGTTCCACGCCCACTATGCGGGCGATCTGGAACGGTGGTTTTCTTACCTTTGCCCCGACAGCGTATACGTCGGCACCGGAGAGCCGCTGCTGTTCGGCGGCGACGCAATCCGGCTGCACTTCAAGGATTTTAACGGCAAAGCGGTGGATATTTTGCAGGAAGAATATTACCCCTATGCGCTGGGAGATCAGGCCGCGCAGGTTTACGGCCAGATTGTGGTACAGAATAAAAATCTGCGGTTCCGCGTTGTCAATCGTTTTACCATCAGCTTCCGCTTGCTCGGCGGGGAATTAAAGATGGTTCATCAGCATAATTCCTATGAGTATATGCAGCAGGAAGAAAGCGAAGTGGTAAAGCTGGACGTGAACACCATGCAGTTTGTCCGCAGCCTCCTTTTGGAATATCCGGCCGGAAAGCGTATGCCGATCCGCAGTGGGACGCAGACAATTTTCATCAATCCCAATACGGTTTTGTATATACAGAGCCAGCGCAAGCGTACCGAGTTTGTCTACATTGACCGGGTAGTTTCCTGCAACAGCCCCATAGGGGAGCTGGCAAAAGAACTGCCGGAAGTCTTTTACCCGCTGCACCGTGGGTATCTGGTAAATACCCGGTATGTGGTCGCCGTCCGGCGGTTTGAAGTGGAATTGCTCTCCGGCATTGTCCTGCCGATCCCTGCGCAGAATTACACAAAGGTCAAGAATGATCTTCTGGAACTGATTGAAAAGAAAAAACCATAGAAAAGCGGGCTGGAAACGCCTGCTTTTTTCATGTTTTCCTTGGCAAAATTGCTTTTGTGGTGGTGTGGGCGGCAGCGGATATTCGCATACTTTCGGGCCGCGCACGAAACGGCAAGCAGGGCAAGCGTATAACGCTTGCGATTTTTTTAGCCCCGCCGGGGCTAAAAAAATGCTTGTTGGGGAGCTCCCCAAACCCGCCCGCTTCTGGCCGCAGTGGCCAGAAGCTGCGGCGCGCTGCGCCGTTGTCTGCGGCTCCGGGCTAACGCTCCGGGGCCTTACTTTTTTCCGTGCTGCTTTTTTGTCGCTGATACCAGAAGTAAGGAAATAGAAGAAAATATTTTCGTGCTGCCGCCCAAATCTGTGGACAGCATTTTGGCAAATCAGGGATAGCTGAGGGAATCATATTGCCCCGCTTAAAACCGCGTTCCAAAGCCCTTGAAAACAGGGCCGTTCCGATAGCTTAATTGTCCACATCTCGGAGTGCGTTTAACCCTATCCCCCCGCCCTTTCCCTATCAGGGAAAGGGGGCGGCTCTGGAGGATATATCCCTCCGTCGCACCGCAGGAAATAGCACAGGCGGAACTGCCCGTAAAGGGTAAACCGCCGCAGGAGCGGCGGTGCTACGCACCCTTGACGGGCAGTCCCGCCTGTGCAGAGGAAACGGCGGCGACGGGGGATAAACCACCAGCCGCACCTCTGGCCACCGTGGCCAGAAGTCCTCGCCATAAATATGTACTAAGAAAGGCTTGATATTATATCAAATGCTAAACACTTACAGACGCAAAAACGCCGCTCCGTTTCCGTCGGGGCGGCGCTGTGCGTAAAGGTGGTGCTCCGTTTTCTGTTTTTTTCGTGTGTGCCCTTGTAAAGAAATGTTACCCTTATGCAAACAACTCCGCAAGCCTTTCCGGAAAGGCTTGCGGAGTTGTTTGCATCTCTTGTCCGCGCATATTTATTCCGTCAGCTTTCGCCGCAGATGCTCCATGGCCTTGCGCTCGATGCGGGACACCTGCACCTGGCTGACGCCCAGCACCTTGGCCGCCTTGTCCTGGGTCAGATTCTTATAAAAGCGCAGCAGGATGACCTGCTTTTCCCGGTCGGGCAGCTCGTCGATGGCGGCGCGCAGGGCCACCCGCTCCACCACGCTCTCCTCCATGCCGTCCTCCCCCAGCACGCTCTCCAGGGTAAAGCCCTCGGCCGTCTCCATCTGCAGAGAGGCCACGGGACCGGCGGCGGTCTCGGTGGCGGCGATGTCCTCTGCCGTCAGGCCGGTCTCGGCGGACAGCTCGGAGAGGGTCGGCTCCCGGCCCAGGGCGGCGGTCAGCTTGGTGCGGGCGGTATAGATGGTGACCGCCCGCTCCTTCACCCCCCGGCTGACCTTGACCGGGCCGTCGTCCCGGAGGAAGCGGCGGATCTCCCCGGCGATCTTGGGCACGGCGTAGGTGGAAAACTGGGTGCCGTAGGCATCGTCAAACCCCCGCACCGCCTTGAGAAAGCCCAGGCACCCCAACTGGTACAGGTCCTCCGCCTCCACGCCCCGGCCATAGTAGCGGCGCACCACGCTCCAGATCAGCCCGGCGTTGTCCTCCAGAATACGGGTACAGGCCTCGTTGTCCCCCGCCCGAGCCGCCTCCAGCAGCTCCGGGGTGTCGGCGATGCTCACCGGGCGCCTCCGATACGGCGGGAGATCTTTTTGGACAGCACCACCGTGGTCCCCTTCCCCGGCGCGGAACGCACCTTCATGCCGTCGGTGAAGCTCTCCATGATGGTAAAGCCCATACCCGCCCGCTCGGCTCCGCCGGTGGTGTACAGGGGCGTGCGGGCCTTCTCCAGGTCGGCGATGCCCACCCCCCGGTCCTTCACGGTGATCTCCACGGTGTTGTCCTCAAACAGCTTCATGGTCATGCTCACCCTGCCCAGCGTGTCCGGGTAGGCGTGAACGATGGCGTTGGTCACCGCCTCGGACACGGCGGTCTTCAGGTCGTTGATCTCGTCCAGAGTGGGGTCCAACTGGGCGGCAAAGCAGGCGGCGACGGTGCGGGCGAAGCCCTCGTTGTTCGACCGGGACAGGAACTGCACCGCGGCCTGATTGATCGGTTGTCTCATCTATGTATCCCTCCTTATTCAAACTTCAGCAGCCGGTCCAGCCCGGCCGCCTTCAGCACCTTATCCGCCTGGGACGGCGCATGGCTGACCACCATGGTGCCCTCCAACTGCCCCATCCGCCGCCAGGCGTTCAGCAGCACGGCGATGCCCGAGCTGTCCATAAAGGTGACCTCCGACAGCTCCAGCACCAAATGCTCCGGCAGGGCGGCGTCGATCTGCTCGGCCAGCTCCGCCATGATCTCCTTGGCGGCGTGGTGGTCGATCTCCCCCGCCAACCGGGCGGTCAGGGTGCGCCCCTGCTCCGTACATTTCACCGGCATGGCTTGTCCTCCTTCGTAAAACAAAAAATCACGGTATACCAAAATTTGGTACACCGTGATTGTAACAGGTTTCGCTGTATGATGTTGTCGAATGTCAGGGGCGCGGGAAATCTTCTCTCAAACGCTTCCGTGGTCTCCCGTCAGGCGGGGATGCGCGTATTCCAAATTATGACGCCCAGCAGAATGGCAATGCCCACAACGGCGATCGCCCCGATGATGGCGTAGATCTTTCGGCTCTCCGCGTCCTCTCTGTTCTCCAGAAAATAATAGATCGCTGCTTCCGCGACAGATACCACCGCTCCCAAAAAGACCGAGCCGCCCAGATTGCCAAAGCCGGCCAGCCAGGAAAGCACGGCGACCAGGATCGTGGTAAAGACGGCCAGTCCGGTAGCGGTATATTCCTGCTTTCTGTTTTCCTTTTCGATCTCCACCGCCGATCTCATCATTTCAACAGCTTCCACGTCAGAATAATGCTTGTGCTCCATTTTTTCTGATTTCATGATCTCCAGGACGCTTACCCCCAAAGCATGTGCCAACGGTTCGATCGTATTGATATCCGGGAACCAGATCCCTCTCTCCCATCGGCTGACCGCTTTGTCCGTGACCTGCAGCTTCATAGCCAGATCCGCTTGCGTCATACCGTTCGCTTTTCTGTTTTCCGCGATAAAAGCGCCCAGTTTTTCAGCCTCCACTTCATCACCTCCTGCTGAAATTCTACTATACGGCCTTTTCGATGACAACCGATGGATCATTTACCCACCGGCAGCATCAAACTCGACGTTTCTTTTCCTGTCACGACAATATAGGATCAGACTCTCTGTCCCCCTTGTTCCGCTTTTTCAGCGCTACCCTGAGTACAGCGCCCATGAGATACCCCGCAATGATCCCAATGAAATTGGTGAGAACATCATCCATGTCAAAGCTGCGGCCTATGACCGGCTGTATCAGCTCGATCACGACCGGAATCGCAATGGCGACGGGCACAATGTTTCGTCCGTTGATCTTCTTGAAAACCAACGGCAAAAACAAGCCCATAGGTACATACATCAGGGCATTTACCGCCAACATGGTCTTGACCCATCGGCCCAGTTCCAATTCGCCCTTCCACCATCGGTAAATGGACGGAACAAAATTAAAGTTCGCTGTCAAAAAATGCCCCATATCGCAGCCGCTGCCGTATCCATGGAACACATAAAACCAAATCGCCAGCCAAAGGTTTTGGGGAACCAAAACAAGATTGATCAGTCCGGTCAAATAGCACACAAAAAGGCAGCGAATGATCTCCGTCCCCCATGCAATGGCATGTCCCCGCTTTTTTATGTGTCTATATCGAATCACCGCGTAGACGATACCCACCAGGCATGTGATCGGCACAACCTGCAAAAACAATCCGAGTATGGTTCCCGATGCCAGCAGTCGATACATAATTTACCCCCATAATTTTTATTTGTCAGGTTGACTCCATCCTGTCAAATCCCGTCAAAACAGCGACATCTGGCTGGTATCCGGAAGAGTCCCGAAGGCCCCCATTTCCTTCAACTGCTCGATGTGGGTCTTGGACGCCTTGGGACAGGCCGCCGCGATCTCCTCGATGGAGATGAATTCCTGCCGCTCCTTCCGGGCGGCCGCCAGATCATAGGCCGCCGACTCGCCCAGGCCGGGCACGGCGACGAAGGGCGGCAGCAGGGTTTTTTTCTCCTCATCAGGAACGAAACGGGTGGCCTCGGAGCGGAAAATATCCATCCGCTCAAAGCTGTAGCCCCGCAGGTAAAATTCGTAGACCACCTCCAGGGTGACCAGCATGTCCTCCTCCACGGCGGTGGGACGCTTGTCCTTCTCCTTGAACTGGCTCTTGGCCTGAATTTCCTTCATTTTCGCCATGCAGCGGTCCATGCCCTGGCACATGACGGTGGCGTCGAAGGCCTTGGCCCGGATGGAGAAGAAGGTGGCGTAGAAGGCCAGCGGCCGGTGGACCTTGAACCAAGCGATGCGCAGCGCCATCATAACATAGGCCACCGCGTGGGCCTTGGGGAACAGGTACTTGATCTTCTTGCAGGAGTCAATATACCAGTCGGGCACCTCGTGGTCGACCATTTCCTGCTCCGCGCCGTCGGGCAGGCCGCGGCCCTTCCGCACCGCCTCCATGATCTTGAAGGCCCGTTTCGGCTCAAAGCCCTTGGAGATCAGGTAGATCATAATGTCGTCACGGCAGCCCACGCACTGCGACGCGTTGGCAGTGCCCGAGAGGATCAGGTCCCGGGCGTTGCCCAGCCACACGTCGGTGCCGTGGGTAAAGCCGGAGATGCGCAGCAGGGTGTCGATCTGAACGGGCTGGGTCTCCTCCAGCACGCCCCGGGTGAACCGGGTGTTGAACTCGGGGATGGCCACGGCGCCGGTGGGACCCAGGATGGGGTCGTTTTCATACCCCAGCGCCTTGGACCCGGTGAACAGGCTCATGGTGCCCGGGTCGTCCAGGGGGATCTTCTGGGGGTCCACCCCGGTCAGGTCCTGGAGCATCCGGATCATGGACGGGTCATCGTGGCCCAGCATGTCCAGCTTTAACAGGTTGGACTCCATGGAGTGGTATTCAAAGTGGGTGGTGATGATGTCGGAGTCCTTGTCGTCCGCCGGGTGCTGGACCGGACAGAAGTCGTAAATTTCCTTGTCCTGGGGGATGACCACCATGCCGCCGGGGTGCTGGCCGGTGGTGCGCTTGACGCCGGTGCAGCCCAGGGCCAGACGGGTCTCCTCCGCCTTGGAGATTTTGATGCCCCGCTCCTCGCAGTACTTTTTCACATAGCCGTAGGCGGTCTTTTCCGCCACGGTGCCGATGGTGCCAGCCCGGAACACGTGGTTCTTGCCGAATAGTTCAAAGGTATAGCGGTGGGCGTTGGCCTGGTATTCGCCGGAAAAGTTCAGGTCGATATCGGGCACCTTGTCGCCGCCAAAGCCCAGGAAGGTCTCGAAGGGGATGTTGAAGCCATCCTTTTCGTACTTGGTCCCGCACACGGGGCAGACCGCGTCGGGCATATCCGCGCCGCAGCCGTAGAGGTGCTCCGGGTTCTGTGCGTACTCAAAGTCCGAGTGCTTGCAGTTGGGGCAGCGGTAATGGGCGGGCAGGGAATTGACCTCGGTGATGCCCGACATGAAGGCCACCAGGGACGAGCCGACGCTGCCCCGGGAGCCCACCAGATAGCCGTGGGCCAGGGAGTCCTGCACCAGCTTCTGGGCAGACATGTAGATCACGTCGTATTTACAGTTGATGATGTCGTTCAGCTCGGCGTTGATGCGGTCCACCACGATTTGGGGCGGTTCTTCTCCGTAAAGTGCATGTGCTTTACCCCACACCAGGTCCCGCAGCTCGCCGTCGGAGTTCTCCAGCTTGGGGGTAAACAGGCCGTGGGGCAGCGGCTCGATGGGTTCGCACCAGCCGGCCACCAGATTGGTGTTGGTCACCACCACCTCCCGGGCGGTCTCCTCCCCCAGGTAGGAAAACTCCTCCAGCATCTCGTCGGTGGTGCGGAAGTACAGGGGGTTGGGGGAATCGGCGTCCTCAAAGCCCTTGGAGGCCAGCAGCACATGGCGGAAAATCTCGTCCTCCGGGTCCATGAAGTGCACGTCGCCGGTGGCGCACACCGGCTTGCCCATGCGCCTGCCCAGCTCCACGATGCGCCGGTTCCAGTTGCGAAGCTGCTCCTCGTCCTTGGCGGCGGAGCGGCCTTCTTTATCCGGACGGAGCATGAAGGCGTTGTTGGAGATGGGCTGGATCTCCAGGTAGTCATACCAAGAGGCGATGCGCTCCAGCTCCTCGTCGTCCGCCCCGTCCACCATGGCCCGGAACAGCTCGCCCGCCTCGCAGGCGGAGCCGAAGATCAGCCCCTCCTTGTTTTCCTCAATGACCGATTTGGGCATGATGGGGAAACGGGAAAAGTGGTCCAGATGGGACAGGGACACCAGCTTGTACAGGTTGCGCAGGCCCGCCTTGTTTTTGACCAAAATGATCAAGTGGTATGGCGTGCGGCGGCCCCTTCCACCCCGCTTCATCGTGGCAAAGGTGGGGTTGATCTGATCCAGTGTGTCCACCTTCCGCTCCCGCAGCAGGGGCAGCATCCCCCCCAAGGCCAGGGCGCAGGTGGCCGCGTCGTCGTCCGCCCGGTGGTGGTGGAAGCCGGGCAGCTCCAGGTGGGCGGCAATGGTGTCCAGCTTGTGGTCCTTCAAGTCGGGCAGCAGGTACTGCCCCAGGATCAGGGTGTCCACCCATGGATTGGAAAATTCCACCCCGTCCCGGCGGCACTGGGCGGTAACAAAGGCGGTGTCAAAGGCGGCGTTGTGGGCCACCAGGGGCCGCCCGGCGGCAAACTCCAGGAACTGCCTCACCGCCTCGGTGGGGGTGGGCGCGCCGCGCACCATGTCGTCGGTGATGCTGGTCAGGTTGGTAATATTGGGCGGGATCATCCGCCCCGGGTCCACAAAGGTCTGAAAGCGCTCCTCGGTCAGTTGGCCGCTGCGCAGGACGGCGGCGCCGATCTCGATGATCACGTCGCCCTCTTTATTCAGGCCGGTGGTCTCCAGGTCGAAGGCCACGAACTCCCCGTCCAGCGGGTAAGCCTCCGTACAGCGGTGGACGGCCACCTTTTCATCCACGTCGTTCTGGAAATAGGCCTCCACGCCGTAGAGGATCTTGATGTCCTTGGCAGCGTGCCACGCGTCCGGGAAGGACTGGAGCACGCCGTGGTCGGTGATGGCAATGGCCGGGTGACCCCAGCTCTCCGCCCGCTTGACCACCGCCTTCGGGTCGGTCAGAGCGTCCATGGCGGACATGCGGGTATGTAAATGCAGCTCCACCCGCTTTTCGGGGGCGTTGTCCTTCTTGGGCGGCAGCGGGGGCAGTTCCGCCACGCCGGCGGGTTCCAGGACGATTTCTCCCTCAAACTGGTTGAAGGAGGGCGTGCCCTGCACCTGCACCCGCATGCCCGGCTTGACCCTGTCCACGATGGGTACGCCCGTATCCCCCGCCATAAAGCGGGAAATGCGCACCGAGCTTTTGAAGTCGGTCACGTCAAAGGAGATGACCCAGGCCTGGCGCTTCTTCATCTCCCGGTGGTTGACGGCGGTGACCTGTCCTTCGATAACGATAGCGCCCATGTCCAGTTCGATCTCGGAGATGGCGGTGATTTTTTTCTTGGAGATTTTTCCGTAAATGGTCTTGCTTTTGGGTCCGGGCGCGCCGCCCCGGGCCTGCAGCGCCGCTTTCAGCGCCTCTTCCCGCATGGCCTCGGTGCGGGCGAATACATCGTCCTCCTGCGGGGGGGCCTCCTGCACCGGGGCCGGGGGCGGCTCCTGCTCCCAAACGGGGGGCATGTCCTCCTCCGGGGGCGGAGGGGGCGCGTCCTCCCACACGGGCAGACCGCTCTCGGGCGCGGCCTGGACGGTCAGCCGGGCACGGTTCAGACGATATGCGGCGGCCAGTTCCGCTTCCAGGCGCGGCAAAAGCGCCCCCAGGCTCCGGGGGCACTCCAGCACCGCCTCCAGGGTGCGCTCCCTGGCGTCGATGGACGCGGAGACCACCAGCACATCGGCCAGCTCCGCCCCCAGGGCGGCGTCCGGACGAAAAGCGGAAAACATTTTTAAAAAGCTCAGTTTTTCAGACATGATATTCCTCTATAATGTATTGATCAGAGCAAACAGCTCGTCGATCAGTTGATCCTCGGGGACCTTTTTTACGATTTTACCCTTGCGGAAGAGCACGCCCTCTCCGTTTCCTCCGGCCAGACCCACGTCGGCGGCGGACGCCTCGCCGGGGCCGTTGACCACGCAGCCCATGACGGCCACGGTGATGGGCTTGTCCACGCTCTTCAGCCGCACCTCCACCTGCCGGACCAAGCCGATCAGGTCGATGGAGGTGCGCCCGCAGGTGGGGCAGGAGATCAGTTCCGGGCCGTCTCTGCGCAGGCCCGCCGCCTTCAGGATTTTTTTCGCGGCGACGATCTCCTCCACCGGGTCGGCGGACAGGGAGACCCGCAGGGTGTCCCCCACGCCGATGGCCAGCAGGCCGCCGATGCCGATGGCCGACTTCAACGTGCCCATCTCCACGGTGCCCGCCTCGGTCACGCCAAGGTGTAAAGGATAATCACTTTTCTCGGCCATGAGACGGTAGGCCGCCATGGTCAGGGGCACGGAGGAGGACTTCAGGGAGACACAGATGTCGTCAAAATCAAAGCGATGTAACAGCTCAATGTGCCCAAAGGCCGATTCCACCAGGGCTTCCGGGGTCACGCCGCCATACTCCGCCAGAATGGGCTTTTCCAGAGAGCCTCCGTTTACCCCGATCCGAATGGGAAGGTTTTTTGCTTTACAGATATCAGCCACCGCCTTCACCCGCTCGGGCGCGCCGATGTTGCCCGGGTTGATGCGGATCTTATCCGCTCCCGCGGCGGCGGCTTCCAAGGCCAACTTATAGTCAAAATGGATGTCGGCCACCAGGGGAATGCTGATCTGCTCCTTGATGTCCCCGATGGCGCGGGCGGCGGCCAGATCGGGCACCGCCACCCGGACGATATCGCACCCGGCAGCCTCCAGGCGGCGGATCTGCTCCACCGTGGCGCCTACGTCGCCGGTGCGGGTATTGCACATGGACTGAATGGTGACAGGCGCGCCGCCGCCAATGGGAACGCCGCCCACGATGATCTGTCTGCTCACGCTCTTCACACTCCCGCCAATTTCAGCACGTCGCTGACGGCCACGATCACCATCAGCGCCATCAGCAGGGCAAAGCCGGCCGCGTTGACCCAGCCCTCATATTTGGGATTCAGCTTTCTGCGGGCAATCAGCCTGTAGATGCCGCCCACGATCAGGAAGAAGATCCGCCCGCCGTCCAGGGCGGGAATGGGCAGCAGGTTCATAACCGCCAGGTTGATGGCGATCAGGGACATGATGCTGAAAATACTCTCCAGCGCGCCCACAATGGAAGACCCGCCCTGCTGTGCGGCGGCCTCAGCGCCCGCCTGGCCCGACTGGCCCACCATATCCACGATCCCAATAACGCCCGACATCTCCCGCAGGCCCACGGCGCCGGTGATCAGGTCGCCCAGGCTCATCCACACCATGCGCACGCAGTCAATGGACTGGTACCAGGTGTATTGCAGCACACGCCAGGGAGTGGCCTCCTCTGCCGCGCCGTAATAGATGCCCCGCATATAGGTGGTCTGGCCCTGCTCGTCGGTCACGGCCACCTTTTTGGCAAAGTCAAAATTCTCCAGCAGAATACGCTCTCCGTCCCGCACGACCTCCAGGTCCACCCGGTCGCCCGCCCGGTCGAGAAACAGACCCGCGTCGGTCATTAAATAGATGCGGTGGCCGTCCACCCGGTACAGGCGGTCGCCCGCCTGCAGGCCGCCCTCCACCAGGTGCTCCGCGCCCTCCATGAAACCGGTGACCACCGGAGCGGAAAAGGCGGCCGCCTGGGAGAAAAGCACCAGAATGATCAGCACGCCCGCCACAAAGTTCATGAACGCCCCGGCCACCAGGATGATAAACTTCTTCCAAGCGGCCTGACATTCAAAGGAGCGGGGGTCCTCGGTGGCGGCCTCCTCCCCCTCCATGGCGCAGAAGCCGCCGATGGGCAGGAGCCGCAGGCTGTACTCCGTCTCCCCCCTGGTCTTGTGGAGCAGCCGGGGTCCCATGCCGATGGCAAACTCATTGACCTTCACCCCCAGCAGCTTGGCTGTGATGAAATGGCCGAATTCGTGCACGGCGATCAGCACGCCGAACAGCAGGATCGCGATCAGGATATATAGGGTATATTGCAACAGATTCACCTCTCAGCGATTTGCCGTCCCGCGGCGTCGGCGGCCTGGATCTCCTCCAGGCCGGGCGCGGGGACGACGGGCACATGGGACAGGGCATCCTCCACCAGGCGGGGAATATCGTAAAAGCCGATCTCGTCGGCCAGGAATCGGGCCACGGCTGCCTCATTGGCGCCGTTCATGATGGCAGGAGCGGTCCCGCCGGTCTTCGCCGCCTCCATGGCCAGGGCCAGACAGGGGAACGCCTCCAGGTCGGGGGGCGCGAAGTGCAGCGGGCCGCAGGTCAGCAGGTCCAGGGCGTCCGCCGGGCCGGGCTGCCGCTCCGGCCAGGTCAGGGCGTACTGGATGGGCAGGCGCATATCGGGCGCGCCCAACTGGGCCAGCACCGCTCCATCGCAGTATTCCACCAGAGAGTGTACGATACTCTCCCGGTGAACCACAATGGAGATCTTCTCCGGCGGCATATCATACAGCCGCATGGCTTCGATGAATTCCAGGCCCTTGTTCATCATGGTAGCAGAGTCGATGGTTATTTTTGCACCCATGGACCAGTTGGGGTGTTTCAGCGCCTGTGCCCGGGTGACATTTTCCAGCTCGGCACGGCTCTTTCCGAAGAAAGGCCCGCCCGAGGCGGTCAGGATCAGGCGCTTGACCTCGCCCCTGCTGTTGCCCTCCAGGCACTGGAACAGGGCGGAGTGCTCCGAGTCCACCGGTACGATGTCCACGCCCTTCTCCCTGGCGCGCGCCATGACCAGCTCCCCGGCGCACACCAGCGTCTCCTTGTTGGCCAGGGCGATGCGCTTGCCCGCGTCGATGGCGGCCAGGGTGGGCGTCAGCCCGGCCACGCCCACGACGGCGGTGATGACCGTGTCCGACTCGGGCAGCACGGCGGCCTCCGGCAGCCCCTCCTGACCGGAGACGACCCGGATGCCGGTATCCGCCAGACGCACCTTCAGGTCGGCGGCGGCCTTCGGATCGGTCGCCGCCACCAGACGGGGCCGGAACTTGCGGGCCTGCTCCTCCAGCAAGTCCACGGAGGAATGGGCGGTCAGCGCGCCCACGGATAGACCAAGGGCGGCGATCACTTCCAGCGATTGCCGCCCGATGGAGCCGGTAGACCCCAAAACCGAGATGGTTCTTTTGGTATTCATACGATCTTTCGCCTCAAATACGTTTGTCAAAATACAGGCAGATAATACACGATGAGAAGGACCACAGGGGCGCAGACGATCATGCTGTCAAAGCGGTCCAGCATCCCGCCGTGGCCGGGCAGCAGTCGGCCGTAATCCTTGACGCCGTACTGCCGCTTGATAAAGGAAAAGATCAGGTCGCCCAGTTCGGTGAACAGCGCGCCCAGCAGGCCGCACAGGCCCAGGGGGAGCAGCGACACCTCGCAGCCCTCAATGGCGCCGATGACCAGGCCGTAGAGCACCGCGAACACCACGCCGCCCACGAAGCCGAAGAAGTAGCCCTCCACGCTTTTCTTGGGGCTGACCTGGGTCACCCCCCGGTGCTTGCCCAGAAAAATGCCGCCGAAATAGGCCGCGCCGTCGGTAATAAAGGTCAGCAGCACCGCCAGCAGGACCAGATATTTTCCGTACTCCATGCCCCGAAGCTGCACCAGGGCGGACAGCCCCAGGGGAATGACGCAGCCGGCAAAGAGGGTCAGCATCACATGATAGAAGCCGATGGAAACGCCCCCCACCTCATCATAGGCGCGGATGGCGCACCAAAAGGAGACGGCCATGACCGCAAACAGGCAGACACAGGCCACGGGGACCGCCTGACCCCACCAGTTTCCCAGCGGGATCAGCAGGGCGGACAGCAGGGTGATCACCCGCATGGGGGCGGTGATCTTTCCCTCTCCTGTGGCCCGCAGCAGCTCGAAGGCCGCCATGCCCGAGATGAAGGTGACTACCAAGGCCCACCAAAAGCTGGGCAAAAACAGGATGATACCCAGCAATATGGGCACAAAAATCACGGCGACGATGATTCGTTTGGCCATGTTCAGATACCTCCGTAGCGACGGGAACGATGCTGATACTCGGCGATGGCTTTCAGCAGTTCTTTCTTGCTGAAGTCAGGCCAGAGCACATCGGTAAAGTAAAATTCGGCATAGGCCGACTGCCAGGGCAGGAAATTGGACAGGCGCAGCTCCCCGCTGGGCCGAATGATCAGATCGGGGTCGGGCACGCCCGCGGAGAACAGATAGCCGGAAAAGGCGCTTTCGGTCAGATGGCCGGGGTCGGCCCTGCCGTCCACGCAGTCGGCGGCAAAGGCCCGGGCAGCCCGGATGATCTCATCCCGGCCGCCGTAATTCAAACAGATATTCACCTGACAGCCCTCGTACCGCTTGGAGATCTCCTCGGTCTGCTCACACAGAAGGCGCAGCTCGTCGTTCAGCACGGACAGGTCGCCGAAGAATTTCATCTTGACCTTATCCCGCTCCATCTTGCCGATGGCCTCCAGCAGATACTTCTTCAGCAGGCCCATGATGGCGTTTACCTCGTCCTCAGGCCGCTTCCAGTTCTCGGTGGAGAAGGCGTACACCGTCAGGTATTCCAGGCCGAGGTCCTTGCAGTAGGTGGCGATGGTGCGGAAGGTCTCCGCCCCCGCCGCATGGCCGGCGGTGCGGGGCAGGCCCCGGCGCTTCGCCCACCTCCCGTTGCCGTCCATGATAATGGCGATATGTCGGGGCAGGTGGGCGAAGTCTATGTCAGGTATATTCTCTTTTTTCCTGAAAAATGCCATCTCGTGATCAGACCGCCATCAGTTCGGCTTCCTTCTTGGCGGTCAGGTCGTCGATCTCCTTGCAGCGCTTGTCAGTCAGGTCCTGAAGTTCCTTCTCGTACTCCTTGCGGTCGTCCTCAGTCATCTCGCCCTTCTTCTCCATCGCCTTGTACTTGTCCATGGCGTCCCGGCGGATGTTGCGGATGGCCACCTTGCCGTTCTCCCCGTACTTGCGCACCTGCTTGGTCAGCTCCTTGCGGCGCTCCTCGGTCAACTGGGGAAAGGTCAGGCGGATCACGCGGCCGTCGTTCTGGGGATTGAGGCCCAGATCAGAGGTCAGAATGGCCTTCTCGACCGCCTTCAGAATGCTGGCGTCCCAGGGCTGGATCACCAGTACCCGGGGATCGGGAGAGGAGATGGCGGCCACCTGATTCAGCGGAGTGGGAGCGCCGTAATAATCCACGGTGATCTTATCCAGCACGCCGGCGTTGGCCCGGCCGGCGCGCACGCCCGCGAAATCGCTCTTGACGACCTCGACGGTCTTGCCCATTTTGATGTCAAATTCCTTGTTGATCTCTTTCATGGCGGTTTCCTCCTTTAATCTTTCACGATCGTGCCGATTTTTTCTCCCATGACCGCCCGGAGAATATTCTCCGGGTCCTTCAGGGCAAAGAGGAGCACGGGGATCCGGTTGTCCATGGACAGGGACGTGGCGGTGGAGTCCATCACCTGCAGCCGCTTGGCCAGCACGTCGCCGTAGGTAATGGAGTCATATTTCACGGCGGACGGGTCCACATGGGGGTCGGCGGAGTAGACGCCGTCGATATTCTTGGCCAGCAGGATCACGTCGGCGTTGATCTCGGCCGCACGCAGCACCGCGGCGGTGTCGGTGGAAAAGAAGGGGTTGCCGGTGCCGCAGCCGAAGATGACCACGCGGCCCTTCTCCAAATGGCGGATGGCCTTGGAGCGGATGTACGGTTCTGCGATGGCGCGCATCTCAATGGCGGTCTGCACCCGCACGTCCACGCCCTTCTGCTCCATCACGTCGGCCACGGCCAGGGCGTTGATGCTGGTGGCCAGCATTCCCATATGGTCGGCGCGGGTGCGCTCCATCCGGCCGCCGCCGTCCTTGACGCCCCGCCAGAAGTTGCCGCCGCCCACGACCACGCCGACCTGTACGCCCAGATCGACACAGCGCTTGACCACGTCGCATACCTGACCGATCACAGTAAAGTCCAGCCCGCGGGACGCCTCTCCCGCCAGGGCCTCGCCGCTGATCTTCAGCAGCACACGATGATATTTTGGCTCTTCCATTGTCAACACATCCTCTTTTTTCCGTCTCGGAAGCGTTTTTTGTCAGGTATCATTTTAATATAATTTTACCCGTTTGCATAGAGGGGAAGTAAACTTTTTTTGCAAAACAATCTCCTTATTACAGTTTTTTCCTTCCCCTGGGACAAAATTCGTGCAATTTTCTTCTTTCTGTGATAAAATAAGTCACGTTCCATCAACATTCCAGCAAAAGGATGTGTTTGTATTGTCCATCAAAATCACTGCCGACAGCACCTGCGACCTGTCGCCTGAGCTGCTGGCATACTACGGTATTGAACGGATCCCCCTGTCCATCATCCAGGGCGGTCAGGCCAGGAAGGACGGCCTGGAGATCACTCCGGACGATATCTTCCGCCATGTGGACGGCGGCGGCGGCCTTCCCACCACCGCGGCCATCAGCGTGGGCGACTATCAGGAACGCTTCGCCGCTCTCTCCCCTCAGCATGAGGCGGTCATCCATATCAATATCGGCGCCGAGTTCTCAAGCTGCCATCAAAATGCCTGCATCGCGGCGGAGGAATTTGACAATGTGTACGCCGTGGACTCCCGCAACCTGTCCACCGGCCAAGGCCATGTGGTCATGGAGGCCGCCCTGGCCGCCCGGCGGGGCATGGCGGCTGAGGAGATCGTGGCGTATCTGAAAGACCTGACCGGGCGGGTAGAGGCCAGCTTTGTCATGGACCGGCTGGACTATATGGTCAAGGGCGGCCGCTGCTCCGCCGTGACCATGCTGGGCGCCAATCTGCTCAAGCTCAAGCCCTGTATCGAGGTCCAGGACGGTAAAATGGGCGTGGTCAAGAAGTATCGCGGCACCTTTGAAAAGTGTCTGCGGGAGTACATCAAAGACCGGCTGGCAGGTCGGGAAGATCTGGTCTATGACCGCGTTTTCCTCACGCACACCTCCGCCTCGGAAGAAACGCTTCATTGGGTCCGGGAGGAGATCGCCAAATATGCCGGCTTCGCACAGATCCTCGAGACCCGCGCGGGCTGCACCGTCACCTCTCATTGCGGCCCGAACACCTTTGGCATCATGTTCATCCGAAGCAAATAAAAAGCGTAAAAAATGGAGAACTGCCATTGCGGCGGTTCTCCATTTTTTTACGCTTTTAACAGCTCAAGCATATCGGGAAACGGCTGTAAGCTGCGCTCCAGAATTCCGTGCATCTGCGCGATGGCCACGCCGTAGTTCACGATGGGCACGCCGGCCTCCACCGCCTTGCCGATCCGGTGCTTCAGTTCCTTCTCATTCAGCATACAGCCGCCGCAGTGGACCACCAGCGCGTACCGGGAGAGATCATCCGGGAACTCCGTGCCCGCGGTAAAGGTATATTCCGGCTTGACGCCGGAATACCGCTCGATCCAGCCTGGCATCTGCACCGTTCCGATGTCGTTGCATTGGCGGTGGTGGGTGCAGCCCTCCGAGATCAGCACCTTGTCGCCGGGCTTCAGCCGGGACAGCCGCGCCGCGCCTCTGACCAGTTCCCGCAGGTCGCCCTTATACCGGGCGAACAGGATGGAAAAGGAGGTCAGCATGATATCGTCCGGGGTATCCCGGGATACCATTCCGAAGGCCTGGGAGTCGGTAATGACCAGCCTGGGCTTCACCGCGAGAGCGGCCAGGGTCTGCTTTAACTCCGTGTGCTGGCAGACCACGAAGGAGCAGTGCGCGTCCAGCAGGTCCCGCATGGTCTGCTGCTGGGGCAGGATCAGCCGCCCCTTGGGCGCCGATTCGTCAATGGGGATCACCAGAACGACCAAGTCCCCCGGGGACAGCAGGTCGGCCACCACGCGCTTGGTGTTTTTCGCGCCCCGGGCAAAGTCTCCGATCTTTTCCTTGAGCTGTGTGATGTTCTCCTTTGTCACGGCGCTGACGTAGCTTTCATTGTCGTTCAGCGGCTTGCGCTCCGTCAACAGGTCCGCCTTGTTATAGGCCACGAGATACGGCAGCTTCTTCGCCTCGAACAGGGCGATCAGCTCCCGGTCCACCGTGTCCAGGCCCTTGACCGCGTCCACCACCAGCACGGCGATGTCGGTCTGTGCCAGGATCTGCCGGGCCTTCTTCACCCGCAGCTCCCCCAGGTCGCCCTCGTCGTCCAGGCCGGGGGTGTCAATGATCACCACCGGGCCGAGGGGCAGCAGCTCCATGGCCTTTTTCACCGGGTCGGTGGTCGTCCCCTTCACGGCGGAGACCACCGCCAGGTCCTGCCCGGTCACGGCGTTGACCAGGCTGGATTTGCCCGCGTTGCGCAGCCCGAAAAAGCCGATGTGCAGCCGCTCCGCCGACGCCACATCATTCAGTCCCACACGAATTCCCCCTTAGAACCGGAAATCCCGGCGGTTGGAATTTTTGATGTCCTGAATGTTCCGCGCCGCGATTTGGCGCACCTTCTCCTTCGGAATGCGCTCCAGCTCCCGCTCCACCATGGCATAGCCGGCCTTCTTCGTCTCCTCCGACGCGTAGTCCTCCAGGTACTCCGACAGGGTCATCAGGGCGTTGGGGTGGCAGCAGTTCAAAATCTGGCCGTTTTTGCACAGGCTCATGAACCGGTCTCCCGTCCGGCCCTCCCGGTAGCAGGCGGTGCAGAAGGAGGGGATGTGCCCCTTCTCCATCAGCCAGCGGACCACCTCGTCCAGGGTGCGCTGGTCGGAGACGTCGAACTGCTCCGTCTCGTGGGGCCGCTCCTCCTGGGTGTAGCCGCCCACCGAGGTGCGGGAGCCGCCGCTGACCTGGGACACGCCCAGCCGCAGCAGCTTGGAGCGCACCGCCTCCGTCTCCCGGGTGGAGATGATGATGCCCGTATAGGGCACGGCCAGACGGATACAGGCGGTGATCTTGGCAAAGGTCTCGTCGTCGATGCTGTTGTCAAAGGCGGTGGGGTCGATATCGTCGGCGCGCTTAACCCGGGGCACGCTGATGGTGTGCGGGCCGATGCCGTGGACGGCCTCCAGGTGCTCCGCGTGCATGATCAGCCCGGCGAATTCATACTTGTACATCTCCAGGCCGAACAGCACGCCCAGGCCCACGTCGTCGATGCCGCCCTCCATGGCCCGGTCCATGGCCTCGGTGTGGTAGGCGTAGTCGTGCTTCGGGCCGGTAGGGTGCAGCTCCAGGTAGCTGTCCTTGTGGTAGGTCTCCTGGAACAGGATGTAGGTGCCGATGCCCGCGTCCCGCAGCTTGCGGTAATTCTCCACCGTGGTGGCCGCGATATTCACGTTGACCCGGCGGATATCGCCGTTTTTGTGGTGGACGCTGTAGATCGTCTTGATGCAGTCCAGGATGTATTCGATGGGATTGTTCACCGGGTCCTCCCCCGCCTCGATGGCAAGGCGCTTGTGGCCCATGTCCTGCAGGGCGATGACCTCCGCCTTGACCTCCTCCTGGGTCAGCTTCTTGCGGGGGATGTGCTTGTTTTTCATGTGGTAGGGGCAGTAAACGCAGCCGTTGATGCAGTAGTTGGACAGGTACAGGGGGGCGAAGATCACGATGCGGTTGCCGTAAAAGGCCAGCTTGATCTCCTCGGCGATCGCGTAGATCTTCTCGATTTTTTCGGGAAGCTCACAGGCCAGCAGCACCGACGCCTCCCGGTGGGTCAGCCCGGCGCAGACGCAGCCGGTCTCCGTCTTTCGGGGGCGGGCTTTTTCTAAGATCTGGTCGATCAGCTCCGCGTTGTTTTTGTTCTCCTCCGCGTAGGCCAGGGTAGCGCGGATTTCCTCATCGTTGATGAATTCTTCCGCTTTCAGGGATCGGGGGTTGTAAACAGCCATTTTTGAGGTTCCTTTCTTTGGGGTCAGAAATTTCTTACCCGCAGATTTTCTTGGGTAAGACCACGCAATTACATCTGCGGCGCTTTGCGGAAATTTTGCGGTCTTGCCCTAATATCGCCCCGGTCGGTGACGATCTCGTAACCGACCGAACGCATTCTTTGATTCAGACAGTCCTTGCACTGGGCGGATTCCTCGCCGGTGCAGATTTTATTATCGTACAGCTCGTATTTTTTGCGCACCGACACCGGCGACAGGTTGGGCATGACCACATTGGCTCCCGCCCGGACGCCCTTTTCCCGGCCCAGGGGGTCGATGGTGCCCAGCGCCGTGGTGGACGGCAACAGCACCGGCGGATGGATCAGCCGGATGATGGAGAGCAGGTAGCACGTCAGCTCCACCGACCCGGCCGGTTCCGCCCGGAAGGGCGTGTCCTTGTGGGGGATAAAGGGTCCGATGCCGCACATATCGGGCTGAAAGGTCTCCACCAGCTTCAGGTCCCGCGCCAGCGTCCCGCTCGTCTGATGCGGCGAGCCGACCATAAAGCCGCAGCCCACCTGATAGCCAAGCTCCCGCAGCTCGCGCAGACACTGCATCCGCCGGTCAAAGGACATCTCCGCCGGGTGCAGCTTTTCGTAGTGCACCCGGTCCGCCGTCTCGTGGCGGAGCAGGTAGCGGTCGGTCCCCGCCCGGCGCAGCCGCCGGTAGCTCTCATAGCCGCGCTCCCCCATGGAGAGGGTCACGGCGCAGTCGGGATGCGCTTGCTTGATGCCGCCGACGATCTCGCACAAAAGCTCGTCGGTAAAATAAGCGTCCTCGCCCCCCTGGAGCACAAAGGTGCGGAATCCCAGGCCGTACCCCTCGTCCGCGCATGCCCAGATCTGCTCCTTGGTCAGGCGGTAGCGGTCGCAATTGGGGTTGCTCCTGCGGATACCGCAGTACAGGCAGTCGTTTTTGCAGATATTGCTGATCTCGATCAGCCCGCGGGTAAAGACGGCGTTTCCGTAAATTTCCTGTCTGACCCGGACCGCCAGATCCGCCAACAGCTCCGCCGCCTCCCCGCAACGGTGGTCGATCAGATAGGCGTAGTCCTCCAGGGAAAGGCTGTGCCGCTCCGCCAGAGTCTCGATCAGCCCGCGCAGCTTGTCAGTCATCACTCTTGACGCCGGAAAAAGCCGTCTTGACGCTGACGCCGGGCAGATTGCCCACCTTTCCCGCCAGAGTGGAGATCATATCCTGGGGCGCGTCGATGGCGATGCTGATGATGTTGATGTTTCTGGCCCGGTAGGGGACTCCCATTCTGCCGATGATGTACTCGCCATATTCATGCAGGATGCTGTTCAGGGCCTCCACGGTCTCACCGTTCTCCACAATGATGCTCATGACGGCGACTCTGGTGTTCATTGGCTCATTCTCCTTTTCAAAAAAATCGTGCCGTACCTGAAGACAAGGTACGGCACAGCAGTTCCATATTGATCAGCCGCACCTTTCACGCAGAGGAGACCTCTTTATGTCAGGTAACAGTTTGATTATACAGCAGTCTGCCGAAAAAAGCAAACCCAATTTTCAGACGGACCAAAAAACCGCCGGACGCGGTGCGTCCGGCGGTAAAAAGGTTTTTTTACTTTGCCAACTGCTTGGCGATCTCCTCGGCGAAGTTCTCCTGCTTCTTCTCGATGCCCTCGCCCTTCTCGAAGCGAACGGCGTTCTTCAGAGTGATGGTGCCGCCCAGAGCCTTGGCGGCGTTGGCCAGATACTTCTCCACGGTCACGTCGCCGTCCTTGACGAAGTCCTGCTGCAGCAGGCAGTTCTCGGAGTAGAACTTGTTCAGCTTGCCGTCGACTATCTTCTCCTTGACCTGGTCGGGCTTGTTGGCCATCTTGGGGTCGTTGGACATCTGGACCAGCATGATTTTCTTCTCCTCGTCCAGGACGTCCTGGGTGACCTGGCTCTTGTCCAGGAAGCGGGGATTCAGAGCGGCGATCTGCATGGCCAGGTCCTTACCGGCCTCGTTGACCTGCTCGGCGGTCAGGTCGGTCTCCAGGTTGACCAGCACGCCGATCTTGCCGCCGGCGTGGATATAGGGCACGGAAACGCCCTCGGTGTACAGGGCGAAGCGGCGGACCTTGATGTTCTCGCCGATGACCATGACCATCTCCTGCTGCTGCTGGGTAACGGTCATGTCGGTGCCGGCATACTTGCACTCCATCAAAGCGTCCAGGTCGGCGGGCTTGTTGGCGGCCACGGTGGCGGCCACGCCCTTGACAAAGTCCATGAACTTGTCGTTCTTGGCCACGAAGTCGGTCTCGGAGTTGATCTCGACCACCACGCCCACACCGTCGATGACGGCGGCGTAAGCCACGCCCTCGGCAGCGATGCGGCCGGCCTTCTTCTGGGAAGCGGCCAGCCCCTTCTCGCGCAGGATCTCCACGGCCTTGTCCATATTGCCCTCGGCCTCGGTCAGGGCCTTCTTGCAGTCCATCATGCCCACGCCGGTCATCTCGCGCAGGGCCTGTACATCTTTCGCAGTGATTGCCATAATCACAAAACCTCCAATTATTATTTTTCAAAGAAAAGACGCGCCCGCCCGCGCACGGGCGGGCGCATACAGAAATGACGAATGCCTTACTCGGCGGCGGGAGCTTCAGCCTCGGCAGGCTCGGCGTCCTGGCCCTGCTTGCCCTCTTGGATGGCGTTGGCCATGACGGAGGCGATCAGCTTGATGGCGCGGATAGCGTCGTCGTTGCCGGGGATCACATAGTCGATCTCGTCGGGATCGCAGTTGGTGTCGACGATCGCCACGATGGGGATGTTCAGCTTGCGGGCCTCGTTGATGGCGTTGCGCTCCTTGCGGGGGTCGACCACGAACAGGGCGGAGGGGAGCTTCTTCATCTCGGTGACGCCGCCCAGGTACTTCTCCAGCTTGGCGATCTCGCCCATGTGCTTCATGACTTCCTTCTTGGGAAGCATGTCGAAGGTGCCGTCCTCCTGCATCTTCTTCAACTGGTTCAGACGGTCCACACGGCCGCGCATGGTCTTGAAGTTGGTCAGCATGCCGCCCAGCCAGCGGGCGTTCACAAAGTACATGCCGCAGCGGCCGGCCTCTTCCTTGATGGCCTCCTGGGCCTGCTTCTTGGTGCCGACGAACAGGAGGGTGCCGCCCTCTTCCGCGATGGAGCGGACGAAGTTATAAGCCTCCTCCAGCTTCTTCACGGTCTTCTGCAGATCGATGATATAGATGCCGTTGCGCTCGGTGTAGATATAGGTGGCCATCTTGGGGTTCCAGCGGCGGGTCTGATGACCAAAGTGTACGCCCGCCTCGAGAAGCTGCTTCATGGATACGACTGCCATAGTTTTAGTTTCCTCCTTTAATTGTTAGCACCATCCATCTTAGATGGTAGCCTCTGGGCGCGTCATCCAGGCCGCTCCACTTCCTGCGAAGCACCGGAGCCCTGTCCGCCTCCCATGCGTAATGCCAGGGTATTTTACCACACCGCTTTCTGATTTGCAAGCAATTTTTTCATCTTCTTTTCCTTTTTTCCTCGATTTTCTCCTGCTCGCCCTCCACCAGGATAATATCCTCTCCGAAGCAGCGCACCGATTCCCAGGGAAATACCCGCTCCCGCTCCCTGCCCAGCAGACCCAGCAGCCGCAGGCGGCCGGGCGCCACCAGCGCGCGTATCCGCCCCGTCTCCAGGTCGATCTCCAGGTCTCCCACGCAGCCGTACCGGCATCCGCTCTGGACGTCGATGATCTCCTTGTTGCGCATCTGGGTGATCCGGCTGTTCATTTTTCGCGCCTCCCTCTTTCCAAACGACTGGATTTGAGCTATAATAATATAATTAATGATATGAGAACGGAGGGCTGTCCTATGCGGGTCAAGCGATGGCAAAAGCGGATCCTGATCGCGCTGGCCGTACTGGCCGCCTTGCTGCTGCTCTTTTATCTGCTCCAGCGGTTCTGGGCACACCGGGACGGATATTTCCGCCCCGACTATCCCCGGGTGACGCTGAGTGAGGACTCCGATTATGAGACTATCTTCCTCCAGACCGGGCTGGGCCGGGCCGCTGTGGACAAGCTGCTTGCCGATGGGGATTTCCAGGCGATCCTGGACGCTCAGAACGCCTTCTTTGATCCCCCTGAGGCCGCCTGTTCCCCCCTGCTGGGCTGGTTCACCCGGGAGGACCGGCTGGCGGACGCCAGGGGCACGCCGCTGATCGACTTACAGCCGGGGGATATCATCATCACGCTGTCCACCCACTCCTTCGGCTGGCGGCACGGCCACGCCGGGCTGGTGATCGACGAAAACACCACTCTGGAGTGCGTGGTGCTGGGCACCGACTCCAAGCTGATGAAGTCCTCCCACTGGACTACATACTCCAACTACGCCGTCCTGCGGCTGAAGGACGTCACCCCCGAGCTGCAGCAGGAGATCGCGGAATACGGGACCACCACCCTGCTGGGCGTGCCCTACCACCTGACCTCGGGCTTTATCGGCCCCAAGGCCCCCGATCCGGACGACTGGCAGTTCGGTCTGCACTGCTCTTACCTGGTATGGTACGCCTGGAACCACTTTGGATATGATCTGGACTCCGACGGCGGCCGTCTGGCCTCCTCCTACGATCTGCTGCACTCCGACCTGCTGGAGGTAGTTCAGGTCTACGGGATGGACCCGAGAGAGTTTCTTTCCTGATCTGAATAAACAGGGCGGCCCTTTTTCGGAGGGCCGCCCTGTTTTTTTAAAGTCTTACCGACAAAAGAATTCCGGACTGATGCCGCGCAGTACGCCCGAGGTCCCGTCAGCCCCGGCTGCCCCCGGAACTCACCGGAGTAAGGCCCGATCAGCAGGTCGGTTCCGGCTCCGCGCTGCCGCTCGTCCACCGTCCACAGGCCGCTGACTAAGGGATAGAGCCGCACGGTCTGTCCTCGCCGGTGGTGTTGGTCAGGATGTTGCAGGCCAGCCTGCGGCAGAACGCTCCGTACTTGGCGTCGGTCTGGGTGATGGCCCCCTCGTCCCTGGCCCAGTACAGCTCAATGATGGCGGAATCCTCCATGAGACGCGCCTCCTTTCACCTGTTCCGACGCAAAGCAGACGGAAATATGCTCTCAAAATATAAAAATTATAAACAGCGTCCGGGTTTGAGCCGCTCTCTCCTTCTCTCAGTCCGGCGCTTTACGTCCCGCTTTAATCCACGAACCAACAACCAGCTCATAAAGTGTCCCCAGTGGTGTAGTAATTTTATCCATTGGGTATAGGGGATCTCCCCATTCATCTGGGAGGCAGTCGCTATGATGAATTACCTTTAACTCATAACAGTCTTTTTCCCACTTGACAGGTCTTCGGGTAGAATAGAAGTAGAATGTTCGGTGGTAAAAGGTGCCGGGGACAAGGCGCAGCGGCTGTTCCAATTCCTGAACGGTGGCCGGCCTGCTTCCGATCCAATCAAGAACGGCAACAACGGCGTATTCATCTGTCACCTGCTCGTAGGTATTCTCATGGTAATCTATCCCCACAACGCGCAGTACGCCGTATTTCCCCTGAAAGTCCAACCACTCCGGGCCATACAAATAGGGTGAGACCTTCATTGCGGCGTCAATCTTTCCAAACCGGATGGAGACATAATCCCCGATCTTCCACAAAGGTTTCTCGCCCCGGTAGGGAGCGACTTTTTTCGGGGCACACTGGGGAGAGGTCAGACGTATTTTCAACTGCTCCAGAATAGCCTTCCGCTTTCGCTGATCACCGGCGGAAGCCTCCTCCCACCGCTCCGCGTCCAAATCAGAGTCCAGAATGACCAAGCACCGCTCCTTCAGCGGCTGCGTTAAGTGGCCCAGCCTCCACTGGGTATCGGCCAGGGCCAGCCAGAACAAATAGCCGTCTTCCGCTTCTTCCGGCTGAAAGTCCTTTACCAGCTTTTCAATCGCCTGCTCCGGGGTATATTTCATGCGCAAAAAATGCTTGTAATTATCCCGCACGTCGCAGGTCAGGTCGTCGCCGTAAAAAGCTGTACTCCAAACTCCCATGTTTCGCACCTCTTTCAAATAAAACAATGTATAGGGCTTTGGTCGTTGCCGTCGCAAATGTACTCCGCCACGTTGCCCTTGCGGTCCGTGGTCTTCTTTTCTATTATTCTACCATTGTAATTGATGTGGGGGACAAAATCAAGCGTGCTGCAGGCATAAAAGGATCGTCCCTGGCGCTGTGCTGACAGCACCGGGGACGATTCGGAAAACGGGCGGGGTCATTGGGCATTGTGGTGGGACAAAAGAACAACCGTAACAGAGGTTATCACACGCAGGCAAATACGGTAAAATGTCTTTTACGATCATGCCAACCATCCGTTCGCCTTAAGGCGAGAAACATTTTCGGATCAAATAGTATACACAATCGGATCATGTCTCAACTTTTTTTAAATTTTTTGCGATTTTTATCAAAGTGTCATTATCAAGGTCGTCGCTGCCGTAAGACATTTCAAAAAACACATGGGCCTTTGCATCGATCCAAATCAAATAGCGCCACACAGGGTCTTCACTATCCCAAAACAAAAACGCCGTATTGCCTTTCATTTTTATCTTTTCATAGCATAATTCCCCTTCCGGTGCAATGCTCCAGCGGAATGCTGCATCAGGATCATCCCACAATTCATAAGAATAATGAAATACGGCATAAGTGTGCCCATCCGCGGGGACGCTCCCGTCCGGCAGCGTGGTATCATATTCTGCACGGACATACTCGCTTTCCGGGCTTCGCACTTCTTCCACCAGTCTGACTTCCATTCCCGGAAATTTTGGCAGCCAGGCGGGATACCAAGAACCAAGCTCCGGTACTTCCTCTTCCCAGTAGCCGCTGTCCAAAGCGAACGTACCGCTGTCCATCGTCATCTCATAATAGGTCACTGTTTCGCCGGTCACTTGAAAAGTGATCTCTTTCGTTTCCGCCTTCCATCGATTCCCAAGCCAGGCTGACGACACCCCGACCAGCAAAACAACTGCCAGCACAGCCGCTGCGGCGATACGGCCCGTGTGCCTCAGGCTGCGCCATTGATGCGTTTTTCGCCCTTGTCTCTCTTCTTTTCGCTCCAGAGAATGCTCTGCCGGCGGCGCGTCGGCGGCGTCCCACGCGTCGGCGGCGTCCCACGCGTCGGCGGCGTCTTTCTCAACGGCCCGTGCCAGCCCCGCCCGGAGCAGTCCGTCAAAATTCTTTGTCATCAAGATATCCCTCCCTTTTCAGCGATTTGATCAGCAGCGCCCGCCCCCGCTGGACCCGGGTGGACACTGTGCTCTCCCCCACGCCCAGCCTTTGGGCGATCTCCCGGTTGGAGCACTCCCCCAGGTATTTCATCTCCAGCACCAGCCGATAGTGCTCGGGCAGGGCACGGATCAGACGGGCGATCTGGTCCACAAGCTCTCCGTCCGGTTCCCCGCCTCCTTCGGACTTCTCCCACTGTTCAGGCAGGGGCAGGTAGCGCCGCTCCTTTCTCAGAATATCCAGAGCTGTGTTTTTCAAAATGGAAAACAACTGCCGCTCGATATCCTGCCGCTCGGCGCACTCCGCCAGGCGAACCACCTTCAGCCAAGTCTCCTGCACGGCCTCCTCCGCCAGGCGGGGGTCCCGGACGATAGCCAGCGCCGTTCGATGGAAGCGGGGACTGTAGTCCTCATACAACTGCGTAATCCATTCCGTGCCCGCTTCCGGGCAGACGGTTCCTTCCAATGCCAGTTCCATGCGCGCCCCCCTTCCGCCGATTTTTCTCCCCACATTAAGTATAACGTTTCAGAGCCGCCTTTTGTCTCACCTTTCTTCATTTCCTGCAAATTTTTCAAAAAATTGATCTGCCCTCGGCACGAACCGGAAGGCAGATCGACCGCAGTTTCTTTATTTTTCACCCTTCGCCCATCACATACCCCTCGCCCGCGGCGGTGATGGTCACGTCCCGGATCACGTTGTGCAGGCCACGTCCGGGCAGGCGCACCTCCACATAGTTGGGAGCGCGGCCCTTGGAGCAATCGCCCTCGTCCTGCTCAAACAGAACAGAGAGGGTACGCCCCACCAGGCTTTCCAGATAGCGGCGCTCCATGGCCCGGGCGGTTTGGCCGGCCCGGTGGGCGCGCTCCTCCTTGACCGCGTTGGGCGTCTGCCCCTCCATGGCGGCGGCGGGGGTGCCGGGGCGGGGGGAATAGGGGAAAATATGCATGGAAGAGAAGGCGCACCGCTCCAGAAATGCCAACGTCTGCGCAAACTCCTCCTCCGTCTCGCCGGGGAAGCCCACGATCAAGTCGGTGGTGATGGCCGGGTTCTCAAAATGGGCGCGCAGCAGTTCCACCGACTCCAGATAGCGGGTGGTGTCGTACCTGCGGTTCATCCGTTTCAGGGTGGCGTCACAGCCGCTCTGCAGGGACAGATGAAAGTGGGGACACAGGTTGGGCAGGGCGGCAGCGCGGCGGCAGAAGTCCTCCGTGATGGTGCGCGGCTCCAGGCTGCCCAGGCGGACGCGCAGTCCGGGCGCGGCGGCGCAGACCGCCTTCACCAGGTCGATCAGCTCCGGTCTTCCCTCCAGGTCCCGGCCCCAGGAGGAGATCTCAATGCCGGTGATGACCAGCTCCCGGTAGCCCTCCCGGGAAAGGCGGACGGTCTCGGTCACGGCGTCGGCCAAGGGCAGGGAGCGGACCGGCCCCCGGGCATAGGGGATGATGCAGTAGGAGCAGAAGTTGACACAGCCGTCCTCCACCTTCAACAGGCCGCGGGTGCGCCCCTCCAGTCCCCCGGCGGGCAGCGCCTCAAAGTCACGCCGCTTCATGGCGTCGTCCACATCAATGATGGGATGGGTGCGTTCGGCCACGGCGCGCTCCAGGGCGTCCAAAAATCCCATGCGGTCGTTGGTGCCCATCAGAAGGTCCGCGTCCAGAGTCTGTGCCTCATCGGCATGGGTCTGCACATAACAGCCGCACACCGCCACCACCCCGCCGGGCGAGCGGCGGCGGGCACGGCGCACCACGCTGCGGGACTTTTTGTCGCTGACGGCGGTGACAGAGCAGGTGTTGATGATGTAGGCGTCGGCCTCCTCCTCAAAAGGGACGAGACTGTGGCCCCGGCGGACCAGCTCGGCCTCCAGTGCCTGGGTTTCATATTGGTTGACCTTACAGCCCAAGGTATAAATTGCGGCTTTCATCGGCGGATGCCCCTTGCTCAAATTGCGCGGCCATTGCCGCGCGAATAAACCGCAAAGCGGTTTATTCATCAGACATTATTATAGCAATTTCGAACAGAATTGTACAGGGGAGAAGCCTTGGGTTTTGATTTCCGCGCCGTGTGCGGTACGGTTTCGGTTTACTTTTTGGGGATTCCCTGTTATAATCTATTTTCAGACAAATTAGGCGTTGATGTGAAGGAATGTGATCTTTCCATGGAAAAAACCATGACGCAGGGGAAGGAATGGAAGCTGATCCTGCTGTTCACCCTGCCCCTGGTGGCGGGAAATTTGCTTCAACAACTGTACAATGCCGTGGATGGCATTGTGGTGGGGAATCTTGCCGCCGACGGAGAAAACGCCCTGTCCGCCGTGGGCACCTGCGCCCCAGTGACCACGATTTTTATCGCGGTTGCGGTCGGCATGTCCAGCGGCTGCTCCATTCTGATTTCCCAACTGTACGGCGCCCGCCGCAACGACGAGATGCGGCAGGCAGTATCCACCGCTTTGATCCTGGTGGGGGCCATCGGCTTGGGTCTCTCCGTCGTGGGCAGTGTGATTGCCAAGTGGTTTTTGGTCTACGTGCTCCGTGTGCCGGCCAGCTTTTTGGAGGATGCCGTGGCCTATTTCTCCATCTACTGCTTTGGTCTGCTGTTCCAATTCGTGTATAATATCGTTTCGTTCATTCTGCGCGCTCTGGGGGACTCGTCGGCCACCCTGTATTTTCTGCTGGTGTCCTCGGTGACCAACATCGTGCTCGACCTGATCTTTGTGGCATACTTTCACTGGGATGTGCCAGGCGTGGCCGTCGCGACCGTCATCGCGCAGGCGGTGTCTGCGGTGATCAGCGTGGTCTATATGTTCAAAAGGCATCCCCTTCTGCGTTTCGGAAGGGGGGAGTTCCGTTTCCACCGCGACAAGGGCCTTTTGGCCCTGCGGCTGGGAATCCCCACCACCCTGCAGCAGTGCATTGTGTCCATGGGAAACATTGCGGTCCAGCGCGTGGTCAACGATTTTGGAATCACCGCCGGTTATACGGCCGGTATGCGCGTGGAAAACTTTGTATCCACGCTGCCCATTTCCTTCAACGTGGGCATGTCCACCTTCACGGGTCAGAATATCGGCGCGGGCCGGCTGGACCGTGTGCAGCGCGGCCTGCGGGCCACCTGGGGCATGGGCCTGAGCGCCTGCGCCGTGGTGGGGCTGCTGACGTATCTCTTCGCGTCTCCTCTGGCAGGTCTGTTCGGCGTGGAGGGGGACGCGCTGGCCACCGCCGTGGCATACATTCACGTCCTGTCTCCCAGTCTGCTGATTTTTGGGATGTATTTCATCACCACCGGCGTGCTGCAGGGCTCGGGCGATGTGAACTTTGCCGCCGCCAACAGCCTGATCAGCCTTGGAATCCGCTGCATCGCGGCCTACACGCTGGCCTATCTGACTCCCTTGGGTGGCGCGGCGGTCTGGATTTCTCCCGTGATCGGGTGGGGCGTCGTCATGTTTTTGGCGCTGGCCAGGTACAAGTGGGGACCCTGGCGCACAAAGGCGGTCACATCCGCAAAAGAACCGACCGAAGAACAGGAGGGGTAAACGGTGTCCGAACACTTTTTCGCTTACATTTCCCGCATGCGCTTTATTGACCGCTGGGCTTTGATGCGCAACTCCCAGAAGGAGAACGTGCAGGAGCACTCCCATATGGTGGCAGTGCTGGCCCATGCGCTGGCAGTGATCCGCCGGGATATCTTCGGCGGCACCATCAACCCGGGGGAGGTGGCGGTGGCCGCCCTGTACCACGACGCGCCCGAGATCCTGACCGGTGACCTGCCCACGCCTGTCAAGTATTTCAATCCGGACATTCAGGCTGCCTACAAGCAGGTAGAAGCGGTGTCCGCCGACAAACTACTGGACATGCTGCCCGACGCGCTGCGTCCCGCCTATATGCCCTACCTGAAAGAGGAACCGGGCGCGATTCACGATTTGGTCAAGGCCGCGGACAAGCTGTCAGCCTATATCAAATGCGTGGAGGAGTTGAAAATGGGCAACAACGAGTTCCGCCAAGCTGCCGACCAGACGTTGGAGCGAATCAAGGCGTCTGCACTGCCTGAGGTGGACTACTTTATGGAGCATTTCCTGCCCGCGTTCAGCCTGACGCTGGACGAGTTGAGTAAATAAATCTGGTGCTAAAACTTATTAAAACGGTTTATAGCGCGAAGCGCGTTCCGTTTTTATGCGACGCCAAATTGTGCCGTAGGCACAATTTGAGCGTGCGCAGCACGCGGGATTCTTGATTCAACTTTTTCATCAAGAATCCGTATGAAATCAAATGCAAGGAGGAATTCCCTATGAAAGCGATCGTAACCGTCATCGGCAAGGACACCGTGGGCATCATCGCCTCCGTGTGCGTCCTGCTGGCCGAACATAACGTCAATGTGCTGGACATCAGCCAGACTGTTCTGCAGGACTATTTCACCATGATCATGATGGTGGACCTGAGCGACAGCAACGCCTCCTTCGCCGAGCTGGCCGCCGATCTGGAAGCCGCCGGCGCGGAGCGCGGCCTGTCCATCCGCATCCAGCGGGAGGACATCTTCAACGCCATGCACAAGATCTGAGGTGCGGACATGATCAACACCAACGACATTCTGTCCACCATTCAGATGATCGACCAGCAGCATCTGGACATCCGCACCATCACCATGGGCATCAGCCTGCTGGACTGCTGCGACCCCGATCCCCGGACAGCCTGCCGAAAGATCTACGACAAGATCTGCAAAAAAGCCGCCCATCTGGTCAAGACGGGCGAGGACATTGAGCGGGAGTTCGGCATTCCCATCGTCAACAAGCGCATCTCGGTCACTCCCATCGCCCTGGTGGCGGGGGCCAGCCGGACCGAGGACTACGTTCCCTTCGCCGCCGCCCTGGACCGGGCGGCCCGGGAGACCGGCGTCAACTTTCTGGGCGGCTTCTCCGCCCTGGTGCAGAAGGGCTTCACCCCCGCCGACCGAAAGCTGATCCGCGCCATCCCGGAGGCCCTGGCCACCACCGAATTTGTCTGCTCCTCGGTGAACGTAGGCTCCACCAAGGCGGGCATCAACATGGACGCGGTGGCCCTGCTGGGCCGCACCATCAAGACCGCCGCCGACCGCACCGCCGACAAGGGCGGCTTCGCCTGCGCCAAGCTGGTGGTGTTCTGCAACGCCGTGGAGGACAACCCCTTCATGGCGGGCGCATTCCACGGAGTGGGCGAGGCCGAGTGCGTCATCAACGTGGGCGTGTCCGGTCCCGGCGTGGTCTACCACGCCTTGCAGAGCGTCAAGGGCCAGCCCTTCGACGTGGTGGCCGAGACGGTGAAAAAGACCGCCTTCCGCATCACCCGCATGGGCCAGTTAGTGGCCAAGGAGGCCTCCAGCCGCCTGGACGTGCCCTTCGGCATCGTGGACCTGTCCCTGGCCCCCACCCCTGCCGTGGGCGACAGCGTGGCCCGCATTCTGGAGGAGATGGGCCTGGAGGTCTGCGGCACCCACGGCACCACCGCCGCCCTGGCCCTGCTGAACGACGCGGTGAAGAAGGGCGGCGTCATGGCGTCCTCCTCGGTGGGCGGCCTGTCGGGCGCGTTCATCCCCGTCAGTGAGGACGAGGGCATGATCGCCGCCGCCCTGGACGGCACCCTGACCATCGACAAGCTGGAGGCCATGACCTGCGTATGCTCGGTGGGCCTGGACATGATCGCCGTCCCCGGCGACACCAGCGCCGAGACTATTTCCGCCATCATCGCCGACGAGGCCGCCATCGGCATGGTCAACTCCAAGACCACCGCCGTGCGCATCATCCCCGTGCCGGGGGCCAAGGTGGGCGACATGATGGAGATGGGCGGTCTGCTGGGCAGCGCGCCTGTTATGCCCGTCCACAGCGCGTCCAGCGCGGCTTTCATCGCACGTGGAGGAAGAATTCCCGCGCCCATGCAGAGCTTGAAGAACTGAAGATAGTAAACAAGGGGCGAGCCGGTCGGCTCGCCCCTTCGTGACTGATCAAAATTTTTGATCCCTTGTTTATTTGTCCTTCTTGACGATATCATACAAAATTCCAATGATAAACACAACAATGCCAAGTCCGAGAAAAGCAAGACCGCCCTCCCAAGACAAAAATACTCCGACCAGAGCAAGCATGATCCCGGTAAGCATGATTTTAATGGACCTCATTTATCTTTCCTCCTTTGAGGTATTGCGGTCGTTCTTTTGTCTCGCTCTGCAGCGCGAAGGCGGAAGAGCCGTCCCCGCGTCTCACTCCCTCAGTTTTTCCGGTTTTAAAACGTAGGACCGCACGACGGTCCCGCAGCTTAGGCACACCCGATGCATGAGCGGAGTGCTTGAAAAACGAAATGCCGGCGCCCCGACAACTGCGTATCCGTCCTGCTTGCCCAGCGCAAATTCTGTTCCGCCGCAATACGGGCATTTTTCGATTTCATGGACCTCTTGCTCCATCTGCTGTTTCTCCTTTCACTGCTGAATCTATATCCCTCAAGCAAATATTAAGATTTATTTTAATAATCCCATGCCACGTCGCCGCCAAACATACAGTAGGCCGCTACTTTGGACATGTTTCCGCAAGCGGTTTTCCGTCGATAGTTCCGCTGACTTTCAGGGTGTAGGTCTTGCCTTTGTCCACGCTGTAGTCTTCGTCGATAATCAGGCGGGATGTGGCGGAGTCTGACCAGGAAGCGACGCGGGTGCTGCCCTGCCACAGTTCTAGGGTGGCGGTAATTGGTTTGCCGAGAGCGGTAATGCTGACAGAACGGTTTGCTGTGGCGCCGTCGAAGGTAAGGGTGGGTAGTAGTGTACAAAATTGCATGAACATAGATATAGAATTTCTTTTGGGAACGATATTCACAAACCCATGGGACTCTCCTCCATTCTGTTTCGCTATACGGTTCATTTTATATATTTCGGTGGCAAATATCTTATAATCTTATATTATTGTTTTCCCAAGTAAAGTCAATAAAAAATCAGCGATTGCATCAATTTTTATAAAATATCCCAAGATTTCGCTGCACAGCATGCGCATTTTGACGCCCCCCAAGCCGCTGCTGGAACAGTTTTTCGCCGCGGCATAAGCCTCCCGAAGGACTGTCGGCTGTTTTCTCGGATGGCAGTAAAAACCTGAAACGGCGGGGAAACTCCCCCGCCGTCAGCCTGTCGAGGGAGCCAAGATTACTTGGCTCCCTTTTCATTAGTCTGTCAGTAAGTTGTCAGCAATATTTGATGCGGAAGAGATAGCAGGATAGGAACGAGAAAATAGGGAATATGTTCCCTCCTCGTAAGGAGATTCCTTGAGCATGATATAGTATGTTGTGGTTTGATCAAGATTAGGAGGTAGACTTATCGAAGAAGGTACAGCTGTCGCAGAACCTTTGACCATTGAAACTACGTTGACTGTATATGTTGAGGAATATATATTGGCGTTTACTTCGTTCGAGACACTTATTTCAGCAATAACATCAGCCATTGAGGAAATAGATTCAATATCGGTAGAATTTGAAATAGGAGCTGGCCCGTCAGCATTCTCTGCGACAACATTTGAAGATACTGCGGATTCAATCCGGTCTGTAATATTTGCGGGAGAAACAGCAATATTATTATCATTAACAGAAGCGACTGCTACAGAATTTACACTATCATCAATAATTAAATCTTTTACAACAGTAGTGTAAATTGTGTGCGGGTATAGGGCGCTTTCGGCGGAGGATAAGAACAGATAGTAGGTGTGTCCCACAAGGTAGGAATCATTATATGCATCGTACATATGGATTTCATTTGGAGTATTATCTGTATAATCGACAGAAACCTCAAAGGTATAAACGCTGAGCGTTCCATTAAAATCTTCAACTGAGGTTAGTTCGGCTTTGACGATATTTGAGGAATAGCGCATAACATCTTCAAGCGAATCCAGATCGTCCACATAGGAATACTCGACTGGAGCCGCAGTTTGAGAAGGCTGTGTCGAGCTTGCAGTATTTCCGCACGCAGTAAGAAGAAACAGCACCGATGTAAGGGTAAATAGAAAAAGTCTCTTCATGAATATCCTCCTCTCTGTCAATAGAACAGGGTATAAATCTGTTTCAAATGTGTCTTATCCCTTGTCGTAAGTGAGGTAATCTCACTTGATTCTCCATACATAACATCAGCGGAATTAGACGAATGACCATTCCAACCAAAAAGGTGCCCCATTTCATGAATAGCTGTTTTTGTGTAAGCATTTTGGGTTCGCCCAGATATTTCGACTACACACATCTTACAACCAGTTTGCAAAGTATATACTGTTTTGGATGAACCATTATAGCTTACGTTGACTGATTCTCCAGTCCTGTATGGATATGTAAGTCCGGTGTTTGTAGAGGCTAAATCAGGGAAAGAATCAATTAACTGACTTCGTGTGCCGCCATATACATAACTGAGGGCGTTGTTAAAGGAAGTCTCACTAACAATTATAGGAAGGACTGAATTCCATTGTGATCTGGCGCTGTTAACAGCAGTTTGAAATGATGTTCCGAAAGAAGAATTGGAACTTAGGTTATAGATATAATAAGATCCATCATATGGGGTATAGCTTACATAGTCCTTATCAGAATACCAAACACTAACTGATGATGCTGCAAGAGCAGTGGTCGAGAAGGAAAAAATAAAGAAGATGGAAAGAACAATAGAAAGTAGCCTCTTTTTTGCCATAAGTTCACCCTCCTGTCATAGATGTTGCTGGCAGAATTGATCCATAGTGTGAATGAACAACTTGTTACATTTAAATGAGTTTATAATATAGTAATTGAATATTTCTCTCCGTGCCCATCTCACACGGCGCCCGATCAGCCCACGGGACTCTCCTCCCTTTTGTTTCACTAGCACAGTCAATGGCATGCGTTTTAATGAAGAACGTCTTCTAACCTTATTTTATCGTTTTCCCAAGTAAAGTCAATAAAAAATCAGCGATTGCATCTTTTTATAAAACATTCCAAGATTTCGCTGCACAGCATGCGCATTTTGACGAACTCCCAAATCGCTGCCGAAACAGTTTTTCGCTGTGGCTTCATGAAGCATCAGACCGTGGTATCGGTGATACAGTTGTTCAAATTTGGACCTATCCCCTTCGGCGTCGATCATTTGAAGATAGATCATCACGGGCGCATACCCCTCATCTCATATTTGGCAATTCCAGTATAACAAATTATGGATGAAAAGGAAAGAAAAAAGCGCGGCGTTTACCGCCCGCGGGGGCCGCATTCCCGCGCCCATGCAGAATCGGAGGGATCAAAGAAAGCACCGCGGGCGGGCCATTTGGCCCGCCCGCGGTCAGTCCTGTACGATTGATCCCGCAAGGGAGAAGGTCCTGCCGAAGAGAGTGACCGACGTCACCTCCGCCGGGTCTGTAATCACCGCCAGTTGGAAGCAGCAGCGCCCTTGCCCCATGGAAGTTTGGATTGACAAGAATCGGCACGCCCCGACCTCAATTTCGCGGCCGTCCGCCGCGGTCAGGACCAGGTTCTCCCGCAGATCGTCCCCGTTGAGAAATTCTCCGACCACCCTCAAATCGTCGCCCCCTGCCTCCAGATCAAAGGCAAAGGTAATGGGAGAGAGATAGACGGAGATGAGGGTCACGCTCCGGCCGCCGATGTCGACGGGCTGATTCGGGGTATAGCAGCGTCCCGAATCCTCCGTGGGCAGGGTGATCTTACATCCCCAGCGGCCGGCGGCCAAACATTCCGTTTGGCCCGCATCATGATAGAGACCTTCAAAGGTGAGGGACAGCTTTGCCCCCAGGAAGTCAAAATTTCCATACAAAGAATAGACGGTAAAGAGAAGGGAGATATGGTTATCCTCCGGTTCCCCGTCTTCCAGCAGCTCCCAGTCGATCCCACAGCCCTGCATCCTGCTTCCGTTGGGCGCAACCGCTTCCACTGTATCTCCCAGGACGTAACAGCTTCCATCCAGCACGGCGCCCTCCGGGGCGGTAAAGTCCATCAAAATGACGACGGAGTAGCGGTCTGCGATGACCTGCCGAACCTGGAGCGTGGAGCCTCTGTCCGTCACTTTGATCTTCACCGGCAAAGCCGCGGAGGAGAGAAGCTCCTCCTGCTCCGCCGTCGCGCCGAAGTAGTTGATGATCCGCTGGTCCAGCCCTGTCGCCACGGCGGCGAAGGCGCAGGTGACCAGCAGAGCCGCGGCCACTGCCACGGTGGTCAGCCTGGGCATTCTTTTGGCTTTCATCCCGGTTTTTTCCGTCCCTTCCCCGGCGAGGAGGCGCGCCAGCAGGGCATTCTCCCGCTTGGGGTCCGGCTTTACCTGGTCAAAGACCCGGCGCAGGTCGTCAGGCTTCATGTCCGTTCGCCTCCAACAAAATTTTGAGCTTTTGCCGCCCCCGGAAAAGCCAGGAGCGGGCGGTGGCGGGCTTGCCGCCCATGAGCCGGGCGGTCTCCTCGGTGGAGTAGCCCTGGTAGTAGTGGAGATAGAGTGCCAGCCGCTCCTTCTCGGGCAGGGAGAGCACCAGTTCCCACAGCTCCCCGTCTTCCGGCTACTCCCAGGCCAGGGTGTCCAGCATCTCCTCCCCCGCCCGCCGGGTGCGCCACCAGTGCTTGAGCTGGTTTCTGCACTCGTTGCGAGCGGTGACGATCAGCCAGGCTTTCTCGTGCTCCGGATCACGGAATGGCTCAGGCTGTTCCATCACCTTGCGGAACACGGTCTGGGTTGCGTCCTCCGCGTCCGGAACGTTTTTCATCAGCATCAGGCAGATATGATACACCATGCCCACCCGCCGCCGGTAGAGGTCGGTCAGTTCCTCTTTCGTATAGGCCCCCACGGAGGTCACCCCCTTTCCCGTCCTCTTTTTATCACACAATTTTACCGGGGAAAATGTTGCAAAAAAATACGCCTCGGTGCAAAATAATACAAAAAGCACAAAGGAGATCGCACCCATGTACATTGATCGCACCGTATACACCGGCCGCCCCGCCGACCGCCGCTCCGATGTGGAGGAGGCGGTTTACGGCAAGCTGGATGAACTGGGTATTTCTTATACCCGGGTGGACCACGACCACGCGGACACCATGGAGGACTGCCTTCTGATCGAGTCCACCCTGGGCGCCCGCATCTGCAAGAACCTGTTCCTGTGCAACCGCCAGCAGACTCAGTTTTACCTGCTGATGATGCACGGGGACAAGCCCTTCAAGACCAAATATTTATCCGCCCAGTTGGGCTGTGCCCGGCTGTCCTTCGCCGACGAGGGGCACATGGCACAGTACCTGCGCACCACGCCCGGCTCGGTGTCCGCCCTGGAGCTGATGTTTGACGCGGGCGGCGCGGTGCAGTTGGTCATTGACAAGGCTTTGCTGGCCGATGAGTTTATCAGCGCCCACTCGGGCCTGAGCGGCTCCACCCTGCGGCTGGCAAGGGAAGACCTGCTGCGGTTCGTCCGCTCCGTCGGCCACGAGCCGGTGGTGGTGGACCTGCCGACGGCTGAGGAATAAACAAAGAAACGGCGGGGGAATTCCCCCGCCGTTTCTTGTCAAGTTCAGATATCCTCTTCGCCGTCTGGCGTTTCCGCGTCCGGAGCCTCAGGCGGCTGCTCCGCGGCGGGATCCGCAGGCGGCTGGGACGGTTCCTCCGTGCCCGGCTGGTCGGGCTTTTCCTCCTGTACGGGAGTCGGCGGGGTGTAATAGCCGCCGGCCGGGGGCTGAACAGGCCGCGGCGGCTCCTGGGCGGACGGCGGCACCGGCGCGTTCGGAGCGGCCGTCTGCTGGCTGTTCATGTACTGATGGTAGTCATAGCCGCCCACGTAGTTGTAGAAGCGGGCCGCGGCGGTCTGGAAATAAACCGTCAGCCAAAGTGTCAGCGGCAGGCTGAGCACCTCGGCCAGCAAAGTCCAGAGGGCCATCCGGTCGGTCACCGTTTCCATCAGCCTGTACGCCGCCCACGGGTCGCCGCTCCCCGCCAGTACGGTGAAGTCGATCATTGAGGTGATACCGCTGACCGCGGCGCCGATGCCGAGCACGACCAATACGATCAGCGCCGTCAACAGTTCCCAGCCGATGAAGGACAGCTCCAGCACAAAATACTTGCCCTTATAGCCGCGCATCATCCGGGTGCTGCGGCGGATAGCCTCCATCACGCCGGCGTCAGGATCATCCGCCAGGGCAAAATCAACCATGGCGTAGCGCAGGAAAATGGAAATGAGCACTACGATCATTGCAATATAGCAAACAACGATAACCGCGACAATCAACGGAATGCTGTCCGCCAGCACAGCCAAAAGCCCGATCACGATGCCAAAGACGACACACACCAGCAGCGTCCACAGGAACATAAAAAGCTCCGTCAACAGCGTCACACCCAGGGCGCGCCCGGAGTAGGAGAAGGCGGCGAACAGGCTGCCCATTCCGGTCGGCTCCCGCCGGGAAAGGCGCAGAGCGTAATTGGCAAAGCCCACGCCCATCACGATGGAGAACAGCCAGATCAGAACATTCAGGAATACGGTCAGCACCCCGGCCAGCTCCCCAATGCCGCTGGTCAGCCAGGTAACGACATAACTAAGGCCCGTGGTCAGCAGGATGTACACCAGAGCCACCAGCATAAAATGGGGTGTGCTCTCACGCATGAGTTGTTTCGCCTCTTGCTTGAATGCCTTGCGGTTGTACATAAACACCGCCCCTTTCTTTATAAGGTGGCGGGACCAAAACCCCCGCCACCTTAACCATAGCACAGTTTTCCCCAAATTGCAATATCAGGAAATTACCGTTTCCTCAGGGCAGTTCGATACGGAACAGGAGCCCGCCCGGGACCGCCTGCGCCGTACAGCGGCCGCCGTGGAGGGCGACAATGTTGCGCACCACCGCCAGGCCCAGGCCGCTGCCCTCCCCGGAGCGGGACGCGTCCCCCTTGTAAAACGGCTCCCACAGGCGCTCCAATTGCTCCGGCGGGACAGCGGGGCAGCGGTTTTCCACCGTCAGCGCGGCGCCGCTGTCCTCCCGCGTCAGCTTTACCGCCACCGGGCCGGGATCGGCGTGGCGCAGGGCGTTGACAGCCAGGTTATTCACCGCCTGCTCCAGCCGCCGGGGGTCGCCGCCCACCGTGACCGGCTCCAGGTCCAGGATCAGCTCCAGCCCCCGCTCCTCCATGGGCAGGCGCAGGCGCTCAAAGCATCCCCGCACCAGCGCGGTCAGGTCCACCGGCGCTTTGGTCAGCGCCCCCGCCGACCCCTCCAGACGGGACAGGTCCAGCAGCTCGTTGACCAGCGTTCCCATGTGGTCGGCCTCTTCCACGATAGCGTCCAGATATTCCCGCCGCTTTTCGGGCACCGCGTCCTCACCCAGCGCCTCGGCATAGGCCCGCAGGACCGCCGCCGGGGTCTTGAACTCATGGGCCACCGCCCAGGTCAGGTCCCGCTGGCGGCGCAGGTCGTCGGCCAGCTTGTCCCGGGATTCGTTGAACGCGCAGGCCAGGGTATTGACCTCCTTCAAGCGGCTGTCCGGTTCACAGGGCTTGCCTTCTTTAATCTGGGTGCACAGGCGCTCCACAGGCACCGTTGTCTCCTCCGTCAGCAGGCCGGCCAGAACCCAGATCAGGACCGCAGCCATAAGGAAGGTGATCCCATAGACCCAGCGCAGGCGGTACATGACTACAGGGCGGGACTGGTATGCCCAGCCATAGGCCACCGCATAGCCGTCGTCAGAACCGTACCGCCAGCCCCCGTTGCCCCCTTGCTCGCCCCCGGAAAAACTCCTGGAGTCATCATAGTCCAGATTCAGTGCCAGCTCCTGCGCGCTGCGGTAATTTTCCAGGTGCCGCTTCAGGTTGGTGTGATCGTATTCCCGATACCCCTGATAAGAACTAAACCCGGGCAGCAGGGCGGAATCCAGCACCACATATGACAGTTCTACCGTAATGGGATCGTCACCCTGGGCGGCAGTCTCCACAAACAATTCCCGGGTGCCGTCCGGGTGTACCAGCACCAGGCGCTGCACCCGAAGTCCGCCGCCCGGCTCCTCGATCCCGGTGACCTGTGCGACGGTGCCGTCCCCCGGCGTATAGGGATCGGACGGGGCGGTCAAAAAGCTATGGGGGCTTTCCTCTTGATAACGCTCCATGAGCCTGCGCGCAAAGGTCAGTTGTCCCTCGTCGTCCAGGCCGCTGTCAAATTCCAGATACCACCGCTCGCCCTGGTTCCTTCCTTCCGTATAGCCATATCCGAAGGCCAATTGGCTGACGGCGATGGTCTCGTCGGTCTTCACATCATAACAGCGCAGGACATATCCACCGTCGTAAGAATTCAGCTCCATGGCCCATATGCTCAAATCATATCGGATGGTCAGGGCGGCGCTGTCCAGATGCTGAGACAGCTTGTAATCATCCCGGGCAGCGTTCACACCGCTGAAGGAATTTGAAATTTTCTCAGCCGCTCCAGACACGATATCTTTTCCTGTGCCCCAGGTCAGCAGTACCATGGAGATGGCCCAAAGCGCCAGCACCACGCCGGCCACCGTACGACCCATGGATGCGCGCACAGGGATCAGCTTTTTTGACTTTTTCGCCCGTTTCATCTCACTCCACCTCCAGCTTGTAGCCCGCCTTGAACACCGTCTTGATCTGCTTCCCGGCGGCGCCCAAAGCGGCGCGCAGGTTCTTTACCTGCACGTCCACCGTCCGCTCGTCGCCCTCAAAGTCCAGGCCCCACACCTTGTCCAGCAGGGCGGCGCGGCTCATGACCCGGCCCTTGTTGCGCAGCAGGCACTCCAGCAGGTCGAAGCTGCGCTTTGTCAGGGTCACCCGCTCCCCCGCCGCCGTGACGGTCTGACCGCCGGGATTCAGGGCGATCGCCCCGCAGGTCAGCGCGCCGCCGTTCTCCTCGCCCCGGCTGCGCTTGATCAGGGCGGTGGTCTTGGCCAGCAGCACCGCCAGGGAGAAGGGCTTGGTCACATAGTCGTCCGCTCCCAGCGCGTAGCCTCGCAGGGTACTGCCCTCATCCCCCAGGGCGGTCAGGAAGATGACCGGCACCCCGCTTTTTTCCCGCAGGAGCTGGCACACGGCAAAGCCGTCCAGGTTGGGCATGAGCACGTCCAGCAGCACCGCGTCGTAATCGTGGTCCCGCAGCAGGTCCAGGGCCTCCGCCCCGTCCCGGGCCAGGTCGCAGGCGACCCCGTGGGCGGCAAAGTAGTCCCGCACCACGTCCCGCAGCTTGCGCTGGTCCTCCGCCAAGAGCACGGTATATTCCATGTTTTCCTCCTCCTTTCACGAAGAGAATAGCAGAAACTTGTGTTGAAGTTATGAAGTTCTGTGACATAGGCGGCGGGTCCGGGACCCGCCCCTACGCGGTAAGGATGACCACCGGACATACGTCCATAAACAAAAAAGAGCGCTCGAAGCGCTCCTTTTTGCTGTTTGTATTACCGGCGTCCGCCACCGGAGGGCCGGCCGCCGCCCATGGAACGACCGCCGCCGCCCGCGGAGCGGCCTCCGCCGAAGGAACCGCCGCCGGGGCGGGGACCCGCGCCGGGACGAGGGCCGGGGCGGGTC
>X355_Hoffmanns_Two_toed_Sloth__coassemble_1902_pt1 | contig 43333 bp, 39 predicted proteins | sample X355_Hoffmanns_Two_toed_Sloth__metabat2_high_PE_003 | metagenome-assembled genome bin X355_Hoffmanns_Two_toed_Sloth | reverse complement strand
CATCGACGCGGGCATCGACGTGAAGGGCGTGGTCATGTCCAACCCCCTGACCCGTCAGCAGATGGCTCAGATGGTCCTGAATGCCTTGGAGATGGACACGGTCGAGTACATCAAGGGCACTGTCATCGGTCTGGTCGGTCCCCGCACTGTGACCACTACCAACACTGCCACCGACTATGACCTGACCACCACTACCACTGACGGCACTGTTCAGTTCTGCGAGAAGTACTTCTCCGGTCTGAAGAAGACCGCCGGTGCTGATGACGTGTGGGGCCGTCCCGCTCTGCGCGCCTGGACCTACACCAACAAGGGCACCACCAAGACCCTGCACACTGTGATGGCCACCCCCGTGGCGTCCTACACCACCGCTAAGACCGAGTGCGACATCGCCTCCGATCTGGGCCTGAAGGCTACCGCCACCGGCATCACTGTGTACACCAACGGCTATGTGACCGACCGCGTGGAGACCATCAACCCCCTGGCCACCCTCGCCAAGATGGGCGCTCAGGGCCGCCTGACTGAGGTCTATAAGACCGGCGTCACTTACCGCATCGTCTACATCGACACCTACCTGGCCGAGGTCACCAACGTCGTCAACGCTACTTTTGACGCCGCCGGCCACCTGCGCACCTCCTCCAGCATGACCCTGAATGTGTACACCTCCGAGAGCGGCAACCCCGTTGCCGGCCAGTATGAGACCGTCACCCTGTACGGCGGTGCCGACAACTACACCTACACCAAGGGCCAGATGCTGCTGGTCAACGCCGTGGACAATAACCTGGGCACCATCGCCACCAAGTTCGGCACCTACGGCACGACTCCTTCCACTCTGGAGATCGCGAAGGTCGCTGACACCCTCACCGGCGCTCAGAGCACCATCTGGTGGAATGTGGAGCAGCACACCGTGAACGGCACCACCTACAACGACGCTCACACCTTCTACCTGGATGAGGCCGGCACCGATACCGCCAACCACACCTGGTACTTCGACCTGTACGGCAACCTGATCGGCGTGACCGACATTGCCACTCAGTACACCTACGGCGTCATCTCCGCCATGTGGTGGGTCAACGACAGCACCAACGGTACCGGCAAGGCTATGGCCAACCTGACCTACATGGACGGTTCCACCGCCACCGTGACCCTGGGCCTGATCGACGATGACGGCCTGGCCGGCGCCAACAAGGGCTATATCCCCGTCGGCGGCTATGACAACAACGCCATGTCCGCCCGCGTGAATCAGACCACTACCGCCACCGGCGAAGTGACCGTTTCCACCAACGCTTACATCAACATCACCTCCACCGCCAACAGCGGCCATGGCTTCATCGGCGGCCACATGTTCCAGTTCGCCACCCGCGCTGACGGCACCGTCGCGGCCTACAAGGTCATGAACGAGATCGGCAACGCCACCGTGGGCAAGGGCGTGACCGGCGTGAACGGCACCATCAGCGGCAATGGCAGCGTCATCTATGTCAACAGCGACACCAAGTTCCTGGTCCGCACCGGCAGCGCCGCCACCGGTTACAAGTTCACTCCTGTCACCGACTACAACAACATCGGCAACTACACCGGCGCCACCGTGGACTATGTGAACACCAACAACGACTACTGGGCCGACTATGTGTACCTGTACGGCACCTCCAATGATAACACCGACGCCTTCGTGTTCATCAACGGCACCAACTTCAACGCCACCCTGCGCAGCAACGGCGGCGTCCAGTACTTTGAGATCACCTACGGCGTGAACATGGACGGCACCACCAGCACCCTGAAGGTTCTGGATGCCAACGGCGACGGCCAGCCCAATGAGACCATCATCACCACCCTGATGGCGGGCTACGGCAAGCTGTTCAAGATCGGCTATGTCAACGGCTACGCCACCACCGCCACTGAGGTGACTGCCGGCGCTACCCAGACCTCCGGCAGCTACACCGCCGCCTACCTGGGCACCAACGTGCTCGTCAGCGGCAACAGCATGGCTGTCAACGGTACTCCCACCTACAACACCACTCCCTCCACTGTCGTCATCGGCGGCACTCTGGATGACCTGAAGGTCCAGAACAACGGCCTGAACGTCTATGTGGTGTACTACACCAACGGCGCCAACTATGTCCAGTACGTCTACCTCACCCGCTCCGCCATCTGGGGCGTGAATGTGGCTGTGACCGGCGCTGTCAACCAGGCAAGCGTCACTCCCGCCTACGGCACTGTGACCAACGGCGGCAGCTACACCTTTACCGTGACCTACGCTGACGGCTACAACCTGGCCGTCACCGGCAGCAACGGCAACAATCCCAATCTGGTCAGCAACGTGGCCAACGGCAACGGCACCTCCACCGCCACCTTCACCGCCAGCAACATCACCGCTAACACTGTGATCACGGTGAATGTCGGCGTGGCTCCCGCGACTCCCGCCGTTTTGACCATCACCAACAACTCCACGTACAGCGTGGCCATCAACGGCGTTGCCGCTACCGGCACTTACAACGCCAACGTGGGCGATGTGCTGACCCTGACTGCCACCGGTAATGTCACCGTGACCGGCGACACCAATGTCACCGCTGTGATGAACGGCAACATGCAGACTTGGACCATCACCGTCAAGGCTGCCGGCACTATCACCATCGCTTAATCGGAGCTGATTGTCTGAATCAACCGAGTTAAGGTGAAAAGGACCCCCGGGCTAAAACCCGGGGGTCCTTTCTGTCCATGGAACGAGCGCCGTACCCGGCGTCTCCGCAGGGACCGTAGAGGCAGGACTTACTCTGCCCGAAACGTCGCGATGACCGCCTCACAGCGGGCGGGGCCGCCCAAGTGTTGTGGCTTCCGAGAAAAATCAACGTCTGCGCAGGGAATGCAGGGGCGGATACGATCCGTCCGGGGAGGGATGACCGCCGCGTTTCCGGGCGGTCTTTATGCCTCGCCGCAGCCGAGCACGCAATATAAATAGGTGTGCCCGCTTTCATTATACTGGTATGTGGCATACTGGGTATTATACCATGTGACGCCGGTATTGCTCCAGGTTATGGTGCTGGTGCTGCTCATAAACGGCTGATAGCTGCCGCACCCACGCCAGAAGGTCAGCGACCCGCCGCCCGCGTTTTCCAGATCCACAAGGAACAGCATCACGGGAGCAAACCCCACAGAAATCGAATTGGGGCTGACCGCGCCGAATGTCCCGTCACCTGTATAGCTTCCCCAGGCAACGCGGCAGTTTTGGCCGCCGCTGCCCAGATCTGCGCTGACGTTCCGGGCCAGTTCTTGCAGATTTTCCGCCGCCTCGTTCCTGACCGCCGCGATGGCCGCGTCGAGTTTGGCGTTGTCCGCGTTGAAATCCTCCCGCCGAATCGGGTCGGCGGCGTCCCATTGGTTCAGTTGATAGTGTTCTGTTTTTGTCATACAAAGACCTCCTTTTGCCAAAGGCAAAAGGAGGTCTTTTATGTATTTAAAAATGCACCATGCGGCCATACACGGGCCGGGCCAAACCCCGCTGCGCCGCGGGCCGCCACGCGGGGCGGCCCCTACGGGGAAATGGGAAGGTTTATGGTGTGCATGTAGGGGCCGCCGCCCTCGGCGGCCCGGCGGCCACCCGACAAGGATCGCGGCGTGGGCGGCGGGCTGCCGCAAGCGGCATGCCACATCTCCACCCCGCGAAAACCCGAAAGGTTTGCAAAATGAATGTAGGGGAGGCTATCAGCCTCCCGCCCCGGTTGGCAATGATCGTGACGTCCACGGGAGGATACTATCCTCCCCTACATTCTCCGCCCCCACCCGGCAAATATTGCAACATCCCGGCCCGGTGAGGGCACCGCCGGGTTTCCGGGCCGCCGAGGGCGGCCCCTACAGAGTAAATTGCAACGCAGCACAAACCGGCAAAGTGGCGGCAGGGCCGCCGGGCGGGTCAGGGGACCCGCCCCTACAAAGGAAACGGGAGGTTTGTATGTACATGCAGGGGAGGGACAGCCCCCATCCATCCCGCGAACCTTTTAGGTATTGTCGTAGGGGCCGCACACCGGACGGTCCAGCGGCCCGCCCCCACCCCGGCAAACATGTGGTGGACCGCTGAGGAAACCGGCCCACCGCAAACAAATCACAGGGCAATCACTCCGCGGCGTGACGGCAAAACCACAGGGGGCCGACTTTCTTGTCGGCCCCCTGCATTTATCCTCATGGGCTTGCCCATCAGGACCAGTTTTTTATTGTCGACAGCGTTCCCCGTTCCGTTCAAACAGGTCCGTCCGACACACAGCCAAAAGATCGCTCAGCCCCAGGAGAGCAGATAGGGCTGGGTCTTGACCGGGGAGACGAAGATGGCCTGGGTGGGGCAGTCTTCTTCGCAGTACATGCACACGATGCAGTCGTCGATATACTTGATCACGGGCTTGCCGTCGGGGCCCATGCGCAGCACGTCCATGTTGCACGCCTTCACGCAGATGCCGCAGCCGATGCATTTTTCCTTGTCGATGGTTTCAATCGCCATAATTTGTCGCCTCCTGTCTTAATGTTGGACCGCGTCGTCTTCCACGCCCTCGGCCTGATGGCCGTTGATGTGGATGGGGAAGCGGCGGATGTAGCGCTGCTCGTAGGGCACGTTCTTAAAGTCGGGCCACCACTTCTCGGGGATCTTCTCCTGGGTCAGGGTCATGACGCCGTCCACGTCCTTGATCTTGATCCACTTCAGGCCATACGGATCGTCGCGCTTGGGGTAGTCCTCGCGGAAGTGGGCGCCGCGGCTCTCCTTGCGCTCGATGGACGCGCGCAGCTTCATCTCCATGTTCAACGCCATGTTGATGGTCTCGTGGGCCAGGCGCAGCTCGTGGTAGTCCCGGGCGGTGATCTTGGGAATGATCTCCCTGCGGACGTACTGGATCTGCTGCAGGGCCAGCTTCAAACGCTCCTCGCTCTTGACGAAGATGACGTAGTAGGGAAAGATCATGGACTGCATCAACTGGGTGATCCAGGCGGGGGTGAAGCCGCCGTTGCGCTCGTAGGGGGCGAAGACGTACTCCATGGAGCGGTCCAGCTCCCGGGCGGCGATCTCGGTCTCGGGGATCTCGGCGGCCCGCTCGGCGGCGGCCTCGCCGGCGATGGCGCCGGTCACGGAGCAGAACGCCAGCGCGAAGCCCTGGCCGGGATATTCCGCGCCGCAGGCCCGGGCACCCAGGCAGTCGCCGGCGGCGTACAGGCCGGGGACCTCGGATTCACACTTCTTGTTGATGGGCCAGATGCCGTCGGCCACGTGGGAGGACTGGCCCAGGGCGCGGCCCATGACCATGCGGATGCGGCCGCTCTTGGCCAGGCGCTCGTCGTACTCGGAGCGGGGATAGCCCTTGGGGCTGAGATGCATGTTGGAGAACTCGGACATGCCGGTGCAGGTCTCCCAGATGGTCGGGGCCTTGCCCTCGTAGGCCACGAACGCCTCCAGGTGGTGGGTGGCCAGGCGGCTCCAGTGCATGCCCACACGCTCCTCCAGGGCGTTCAGGGTGGGGGTGTTGGGCTTCTTCTCGCCCCGGAAGGTGCGCAGACGGTCGCGGTCCTTGACCGCCCAGGGCCAGGCGGGGAAGTCGGCGCGGACGGGGTGGGTCTCCTCCCACTCCTTGCCGGTGATGGTACAGCCCACGCGGTAGCCCATGGCGTCGGCGTCGCCGGTGCTCATGCAGCGCAGACCGGGGGATTTCAGGCCGGCGGGGCCGGCGCACAGGACCACGGCCTTGGTCTGGAACACAAACGCCTTGTCGCTGTCGGGGGAGATGCCGATGGCGCCCACGATCTTGCCGTCCTGCTCCAGCAGGTCGATGATGGTGACCCGCTCTCTCAGGTTGACGCCCACCTTCACGCACTGGTTGCGCATGACCAGGGCGTTCTTGCGGGGCGGGAAGCGGTAGGACTGCTGGAACTGGATGGTGCCCATGCCCTTGGGGTTCAGGGGCATGACCACCTGGGGATCGTTGCTGGGCTCCTTGGCCACGCACTCGTAGGGCACGCCGTCATGGTCCCAGCGGTAGACCTTGATGCCCCACTCCACCAGGTCCGCCCAGCGGGCGGTGGACTGGGTGTAGGTGATCATGGACCAGTCCCGGTCGTTCATGTAGTCGCCCGTGGTATTGCACACGTGCATCCACTGGTCGATGTCGTGGACCTCGGGATTAAAGGCGGCGAAGGTGTTGCCGTGGGGAGTCTGGCCCGCCTTGCCGACGGAGCCCTTGTCCACGATGACGACGTTGGCGCCCTTCTCCTTCGCCTTGATGGCGGCGAAGCAGCCGGCGATCCCGCCGCCGACGACCAGTACGTCCGCTTTGATCCGTTCCTGTTCGATTTTTACCGGTTCTTTCATAAAGTATCCTCCTGATTTTCCCGTTGCAGCACGGAAAAGTTGAATTTAGTTTAGCAAGTTTGCCTTCAAAAGGGAAATAGCAATTATGGAAGGGTTTATAAAAACAATGAATCACTTGTTCTGCCCGTCAAACGTCCGTTTACCCGGGAGAAAGAGCCGGGATCAATGCCGGCGGGCGGGCCTGTGGCCCGCGGCGGGCGCCTTGGGCATCTGGAACACGAAGGGCACGCACAGGAGGATCATCACGGTCATGACGATGTAGACGACCTTGAAGCCTCCGGCGTAGTTCTCGCCGAACACGGCGACGATCACGGTGACGATGGGTACGCGCTGCCGATCTGGCGGAAGGCGGCCGTCACGCCGTAGATCGTGCCGATATTCTCGGGCATCAGGTCAACGGCGCAGTTTGTCATCGTGGGCGACGCGCAGCCGCTGCCCGCGCCCAGCACGAACGCCACCACAAAGAGCCACAGATAGTGGGTCATGTAGTCCCTGACCGTCTCGGGGACGAAGCTCGTCGGGTTGGACATCAGGCCGATGATCAGATAGGACACGGCGATGATGCCGATGATCAGCAGCAGGGGGATGCGGTAGCCCAGCTTCTGGATCAGCGCTGCGATCACCAGGCCGCACAGGAACCAGCCGATGCCCTTGATCATGACCACGGCGGCGGCCCAGTCCTCGCTGAAGCCGTATACCTTCTGGGCAAAGGTGGGGATCATCTGGGCCATGCCCAGCGCCACGAAGCCGTAGATAAAGAAGAAGACGGTCACGGAGCTGAACTTTTTGTTGAACAGCACCTCGCGGTCCACGATGGGGTGGCGCGCGGTGCGCACCCGCCGGACAAACAGGGCGGCCAGCGCGAGGAAAATCACAAAGAACACGATGATCTGGGTCAGAAGGCCGGAATTCACGCCCTTGGTGATATCCTTGAACTTGGTGATGGCGAGCATCAGGAAGCACACGGCGCCGCACATCAGCAGGGCGCCCAGGAAGTCGATCTGCTTGACCGACACGTTCTCATCCCGCGCGCTCTTGGGCATGAAGAGCACAAAGACAATGATGGCGATGATCATCACCGCGGCGTTGACCCAGAAGAGGCCGCGCCAGGATCCGGTCAGCTTGGTGACCAGAACGCCGAAGTTGGAGCCGATGATCTGGGCCAGCGGGAAGACGTTGACGGCGAAGCCCATCATTTTGTGGCGGTTTTTGGGGAAGAGCACGCCCACCAGGGACATACAGGAGGTGGGCAGTCCGCCGCCGCCGATGGCCTGGATGGCGCGGAACACGATGATCATCCAGACGGAGGGGGCCAGCGCCGCTCCGATGGAGCCGATGGCAAAGGTGGCGCAGGAGGCGATGACCGCCTGCTTGTGGCCGATCAGATCTCCGATGCGGCCGATCATGATCATGGAGGGATATGTAATCAGGGAGTAAATACTCATGATCCAGCTCGCCATGACCAGGTCGATGTTCAGGTCCGCCGTCACCTTCTCAAGAACGGCGGCAATGCTGCTGACGTTGATCCCGCATAGACACGCACAGCAGCACGCAACTATGAACAGCAAAAAGTTTTTCGCGTTGTATTCGCTTTTTTGCACGATAGTTTGTTCCATTGTTACCTTTCCTTTTTCCTTTTCTTCTTAAAAATTCCCTGACCCAGGGGGAAAAATTTTAGCAAACGCCGCGGCTGCGTCTAAAATTTATTTGTATTTTAACAATTTTTCCGCGAAAAGAGAAATGACATTTATACAATATTCTATAAAAACAATGAATAGCTCCGGCGGCGCTTTTATTCAAGTTTGTTATTACCGGCGCTCCGCCGGCCCATCTGATATGCAGATCGTTGATCAAAGAAGGCTCCGCGAGAAATTCAAATCTCGCGGAGCCTTTCAAATCTGTAAAAAATTCCCGTTCTCGATCAGTGAGGACAGGAATTTTTTGACAGGCGGAAGAAATAAAACGGCGGCCGAAGCCGCCGTTTTATCCTTAAATTTTCCCGGTCAACCGACCGTGTAAAACGTAACGTAAGCGGCGCCGGGGATGCCGACCCGGCTCCCGGTGGGGGTCAGCCTGCCGTCGTTCCCGATCCGGAAGGAAAGCACCGCGCCGTCGCCGTCCATACAGGCGACGATCAGGAAGCGTCCGTTCGGAGCGATCCCCACGCCCCGCGCCCACAGGCCGTCCACACGGAGATACTGGATCAACTCCAGCGCCCCGTCGTTCTTGACCTGAAATACACTGACTCCGTCCACGTCCTTGCCGTTGATCACGTCGTAAATGTACTTGCCGTCGGCGGAGATCGCCATCGCCTGCTGGGCGGGCTTCTGACCCGGCCGAAAGCCCGCCGCCTTGGGCAGCGTCACGCCGGCCGGTATGGCGGGTACCGCGCAGATCTTCTCCAGATTCGCGTTCCCGTCATACCGATAAGAGGCCACGGTGATGTTGCCCTCATGGTTTTGGAAGAAAAAGGGCTTGGTGGGATGAAACACACCGTAGCGCGGCGCGCTCCCCTTCTCATCCCGGTACGGCTCACCCATCAGGGCCAACTTCTTGCGCTCATAGTCGATCCGGTACATGTAAACCAGATCCTCGCCCTTGTCGTTGCAGGCAAAAAACCTTCCGCCGGGCTCCCACACCGCGCAGTGCGGATGGGCATGCAGCAAAAACCGATCATTCAGGCCCGTGTGCTTATGGACGTCCACCAGATCTCCGATGGAGCCGTCCCCGTTCAGTTCAAACAGGTCCACGGTCGCATCGTCGTACAGGATCTCCATCCCCCACGTTCCGTCTTCCTTTTGTACGGCTTTCGTCACGGCGGAGTATCCGGAGTGGTTGGCGCATACCAGATACTTCCCGGTGGGGTCCACGCTGATGTAGGCGGGGCATGGACAGCAAGCGGGAACACGGGACAACTGCGTCAGGCGCCCGGTTTCCGGGTCGATCCGGTAGGCATAGATCAGCCCGCCGCCGCCCTTGCGGTAATCCGGGTTCCGGCTGACCTCGTTATTGATGTACAGAATATTGCGCTTTTGATCCAGGACCGTCTGGTTGAACGTCAAAGATCCCTCTACATTTTCCACGAATCTCAATTCACCGGCCTCGGGGTCAAATTCCAAAAGCGTAATCCCGGGATCGCCGACAAACTCATTCCAACGGGAGATATAAACATAGGTCTTTGGCATGGTCAGTCCCCTTTTCTCTTTCCTTCCGCCCGCCGGCGGTCCCGCGCGGATCTCAGCCCCAGGAGAGCAGATAGGGCTGCTGCTTCACGGGGGAGACAAAGATCGCCTGGGTGGGGCAGTCCTCCTCGCAGTACATGCACACGATGCAGTCGTCGATATACTTGATCACGGGCTTGCCGTCGGGGCCCATGCGCAGCACGTCCATGTTGCACGCCTTCACGCAGATGCCGCAGCCGATGCATTTTTCCTTGTCGATGGTTTCAATCGCCATAATTTGTCGCCTCCTGTCTTAATGTTGGACCGCGTCGTCTTCCACGCCCTCGGCCTGATGGCCGTTGATGTGGATGGGGAAGCGGCGGATGTAGCGCTGCTCGTAGGGCACGTTCTTAAAGTCGGGCCACCACTTCTCGGGGATCTTCTCCTGGGTCAGGGTCATGACGCCGTCCACGTCCTTGATCTTGATCCACTTCAGGCCATACGGATCGTCGCGCTTGGGGTAGTCCTCGCGGAAGTGGGCGCCGCGGCTCTCCTTGCGCTCGATGGACGCGCGCAGCTTCATCTCCATGTTCAACGCCATGTTGATGGTCTCGTGGGCCAGGCGCAGCTCGTGGTAGTCCCGGGCGGTGATCTTGGGAATGATCTCCCTGCGGACGTACTGGATCTGCTGCAGGGCCAGCTTCAAACGCTCCTCGCTCTTGACGAAGATGACGTAGTAGGGAAAGATCATGGACTGCATCAACTGGGTGATCCAGGCGGGGGTGAAGCCGCCGTTGCGCTCGTAGGGGGCGAAGACGTACTCCATGGCCCGCTCGATCTCCTGCTCGCAGACGGGGGTCTCCCCGATCTCGGCGGCCCGCTCGGCGGCGGCCTCACCGGCGATGGCGCCGGTCACGGAGCAGTACGCCAGCGCGAAGCCCTGGCCGGGATACTCTGCGCCGCAGGCGCGGGCGCCCAGCGCGTCGCCGGCGGCGTACAGGCCGGGGACCTCCGATTCGCACTTCTTATTGATGGGCCACAGGCCGTCGGCCACGTGGGAGGACTGGCCCAGGGCGCGGCCCATGACCATGCGGATACGGCCGCTCTTGGCCAGGCGCTCGTCGTACTCGGAGCGGGGATAGCCCTTGGGGCTGAGGTGCATGTTGGCAAACTCGGACATGCCGGTGCAGGTCTCCCAGATGGTGGGGGCCTTGCCCTCGTAGGCCACGAATGCCTCCAGGTGGTGGGTGGCCAGGCGGCTCCAGTGCATGCCCACATGCTCCTCCAGGGCGTTCAGGGTGGGGGTGTTGGGCTTCATCTCGCCCCGGAAGGTGCGCAGACGGTCACGGTCCTTGACGGCCCAGGGCCAGGCGGGGAAGTCACAGCGCACGGGGTGGGTCTCCTCCCACTCCTTGCCGGTGATGGTACAGCCGTGGCGGTACGCCATAGCGTCGGCGTCGCCGGTGCTCATGCAGCGCAGGCCGGGGGACTTCAGGCCGGCGGGGCCGGAACACAGGATGACGGCCTTGGCCTGGAAGATCAGGGCCTTGTCGCTGTCGGGGGAGATGCCGATGGCGCCCACGATCTTGCCGTCCTGCTCCAGCAGGTCGATGATGGTGACCCGCTCTCTCAGGTTGACGCCCACCTTCACGCACTGGTTGCGCATGACCAGGGCGTTCTTGCGGGGCGGGAAGCGGTAGGACTGCTGGAACTGGATGGTGCCCATGCCCTTGGGGTTCAGGGGCATGACCACCTGGGGATCGTTGCTGGGCTCCTTGGCCACGCACTCGTAGGGCACGCCCTCGTGATCCCAGCGGTACACGTACGCGCCCCACTCCACCAGGTCCTTCCACCGCTCGGTGGACTGGGTGTACACGATGCGGGACCAGTCCCGGTCGTTCAGGTAGTCGCCCGTGGTGTTGCACACGTGCATCCACTGCTCGATGTCGTGGACCTCGGGGTTGAAGGCCGCGAAGGTGTTGCAGTGGGGGGTCTGGCCCGCCTTGCCCACCGTGCCCTTATCCACCAGGGTGACGTCTGCGCCCTTCTCCTTCGCCTTGATGGCGGCGAAGCAGCCGGCGATCCCGCCGCCCACGACCAATACGTCGGTGACGATCAGTTCCTGTTCGATTTTTACGGGTTCTTTCATATAAGTGTCCTCCTTACAGTTTATTCCCTTTGCTGTGATCCGTTTCCTCCGTTTATTTTCATTGATTTATTGCGCTGTTTCACCGGCCGGGGGCAGGTCGTTGACCTCCCGGGCGCGGCAGCAGGCCACAAAATGGTTGGGCATGACCTCGTCCAACTGCTGCGGCTCCTCGCACTTGGGATGGTAGTAGGGGCACCGGGCCGCGAAGCGGCAGCCGGGCTTGGGGTTGATGGGGGAGGTGATCTCGCCCCTTGTAATAATGCGCTTCGTCTGATTGTTCAGGTCAGGGGAGGGGATGGCGCTGAGCAGGGTCTTCGTGTAGGGATGCAGCGGGGTCCGGAAGATCTCCTTGGCGGGGCTGATCTCCGCCACCTGCCCCAAGTACATGACGCAGATATTGTCGGCCAGGTGGCGCACGACGGACATGTCGTGGGTGACGAACAGGTAGGTCAGCCTCCGCTTTTCCTGCAGGTCCTGCAGCAGGTTCAGGATCTGAGCCTGGATGGACACGTCCAGCGCCGAGACCGGCTCGTCGCAGACGATGAACTCGGGGCTCATGGCCAGCGCCCGGGCGATACCGACACGCTGGCGGCGGCCGCCGTCCAGCTCGTGGGGATAGGCCCGGCGCATCCGCTTATCCACGCCCACCAGCTCCATCAGCTCGTCGACCCGGTCGTTGATCTCCTCCTTGGAGTAGCGCTTGGAGAGCTTCATCGGTTCCCGGATGGTGCTCTCCACCGTTTTTCTCGGGTCCAGGGAGGAATTGGGGTCCTGGAAAATGATCTGCATTTTGTGGCGCAGCTTGCCCAGCTCCGTTTTGTTTACCTTTGTCACGTCCTTGCCGCGGTAGATGATTTGGCCGTCCGTGCTCTCCAGCAGGTGGATCAGCGTGCGGCCCAGGGTCGACTTTCCGCAGCCGGATTCGCCCACGACGCCCATGGTGCTGCCCTCTTCAATGGTGAAGGAGACGTCATCGACGGCGTGAAGCTGTCCCTTCGGGGTCGAGAAGTATTTTTTCAAATGCTTCGCTTCTAACAATACACCCATAACTGTTTCTCCACTTTCCGGCAATTTTGATCAGACACCGACGGTCTGCGCGGCTTCTTCCGCCGCGGCGTCGATGGCCACGGCCTCGTCGGCATACCGGCTGCACTTGCAGCGGTGCCCGTCCGCCATGATGTAGGAGGGGATCTCCTTTCCGCACGCCTCGGTGGCATAGGGGCAGCGGGGCCTGAACTTGCAGCCCTGGGGCAGATGGGTCGGGTCGGGGGGCGCGCCCAGGATCGGGCTGAGCCGGTCCACGTCGGTGGTCATCTTGGGGATGGCGTCGAACAGGCCCTTGGTATAGGGATGCATGGGCCGCTCGAATACCTGCCGGATGGTCCCGTACTCAATGATCTCGCCCGCGTAGACCACGCCGACGGTGTTGCAGCTTTTGGCCACCACGCCGAAGTCGTGGGTGATCAGGATCATGGCGGTATTGCGCCGCTGCTGCAGGTCCTCGATCATCTCCAGCACCTGGGCCTGAATGGTCACGTCCAGGGCGCTGGTGGGCTCGTCGGCGATCAGCAGGTCAGGGCTGCAGGCCAAAGCGATGGCCAGCACCACGCGCTGCTTCATGCCGCCGGAAAACTGGTGAGGATACTCCCGGAAGCGGTCGGGGGAAATGCCCACCAGCTTGAGCATCTCGACGGCCTTTTCGTCCGCCTGCTTCTTGGTGACGTCCTCATGGTAGCGGATGGCCTCCGCGATCTGCCAGCCCACCCGCTTGACGGGGTTCAGGGCGGTCATGGGGTCCTGGAACACCATGGAGATCCGGCCGCCGCGGATCTGGCGCATCTCCTCCTCGGGGATCGCGCACAGGTCTTGGCCGGCGAAAAAGATCTCGCCCTGCACCAGTCTGGCCGGCGGCGTGGGGAGGATGCGCAGGATGGAGCGGGCGATGGTGGTCTTGCCCGCGCCCGTCTCGCCCACCAGGCCGATGGCCTCGCCGGCGTTCAGATCGAAGGAGACGCCGTTGACCGCGCGGACGATCTCGTCCTTGGTCTCGTAGCGGACCTCCAGGTTTTTCACAGACAGCAGGAGATCCCCTTTCTTGATTGCCTTCTGTTCCATTGTGATCCTCCTCCCTTACCGTCTCAGCTTGGGATCAAGCGAGTCCCGCAGGCCGTCGCCGACAATATTGAACGCCAGCACGATCAAAGCCACGAAGATGCCCGGGAACAGGACCACATGGGGGAAGTAGCGAAGCTGCGCCCGGCCGTCGGCGATCATGGCGCCCCACTCGGCGATGGGGTCCTGGATGCCCAGGCCCAGGAAGCTCAGGCCGGCGGAGCTCATGATCTTCATGCCCACGCCCAGGGAGAAGCTGACGATCACGGGGGACATGCAGTTGGGCAGCAGGTGGGACAGAAGGATCCTCAGGTTCGAGCAGTTGATCGCCCGGCAGGCCTCCACGAATTCCTGTTCCCGCAGGCTCATCAGGCTGGAGCGCAGGATACGGACGACCTCGGGAATGCTGTAGAAGGCCAGCGCGACCATGGTGGGGAAAAGGCCTCCGCCCAGCGTCACCGAAACCACGATGCACAGCAGGACGTTGGGGATGGACTGGATGATGTCGCAGATCCGAAGGATCAGCGTCTCCACGATCCCGCCGAAGTAGCCCGCCAGCGCGCCGAAGAAGATGCCGACAATGACGCCGAACAGGCTGGAGCCAAGGCCGATGCCGATGGAATGGCGGGCGCCCCAAAGGATGCGGGAAAAGATGTCCCGCCCGTAAGCGTCTGTTCCGAACCAGTGCTCCGCGTTGGGCACCTGGTTCGCGTTCATCGGATCGACGGACGCATAGTCATAGGGGGCCAGCAGGGGCGCGAAGACGCCCATCAGGATCAGAAGCAGGATCAGGACCAGGCCGGCCAGGGCCAGCTTATTTCTGGAAAACTGCTTCAGCACCGTGAAAAACGTGGTGCTTTTCCAGTTTCTTTCCCGCAGGAGGACGTCGTCTTCGTTGTCCCGGACCGCGGCGGTCTTGACATTTTCAGGCATGGACGCTCTCCTCCTTTTCGGTTTTTTTCTTCTTTTTCTTTTTTCCGCTGTTTTCATACTGCGCCTTGATCCTGGGGTCGATAAAGGCGTAGATAATATCCACGGCCAGCACCACCAGGCAGAACAGCAGGGCCAGAATGGTCACGCCGCCCCGGATGATCGGGTAATCGCGGTTGCCGATGGCCTGCACCATGTAATATCCGATGCCGGGGATGGAAAACACGGACTCGATCACCACCGTTCCGCCCAAGGCTCTTCCGAAGTGGGAGCCGATGTAGGTGACAATGGGGATCAGGGCGTTGGGCAGCGCGTGGGAGTAGAGGATCCTGCGCTCGGGCACGCCCTTGGCCCGGGCCGTCACCACATAGTCGGAGCGGATGACCTCCAGCATCTGGGAGCGGGTCATTCGGGTCATGCCGCCCACGCCGATAAATGCGTTGGCGACACAGGGCAGGATATAGGAATACCAGTGCTCCACGCCCGAGGAGGGGAGCCACTGCAAGCGCAGACCGAACAGGAGCATCAGCATCATGCCGATCCAGAAGCCCGGGATGGAGATGCAGACCATGGCGAGCACGATGCAGAACCGGTCGATCAGCCCGTTTTGATGGGTCGCGGCCGTAATGCCCAGAGGGATGGAGATGAAGACCTGCATCAGGCAGCAGACCACCGCGATGGTGGCGGTCCGGGGCAGGCGCGCCATCAACTGCTCCATCACGTCCGTCTTCAGGACGTACGAGGTGCCGAAATCAAATCTCAGGAATGTGTCTCTCAAATAAGTCAAAAGCTGTACAAGGAACGGTTTATCCAGTCCCAGCGAAGCGGCTGCCGCCGCGTACTGCTCCGGCGTGTAATTCTCACCGATGACCATTGCCACAGGGTCTCCCGGCGCAAAGTACATGATCGTAAAAATGACGATCGCCACACACAGGAGCACCGGGATGATCATCAGCAGGCGCTTGATCACATATCTTATCATTTTTGCTAAGTCCTCCCTAGTCCGACGAAGGGCGGCGTCCTCGGCCCGGCGCGGTTCCGCGCCGGATCGAAAGCGGCACCGCCCTTCGTTCCCTGCTTCCTAGCTCTTCAGACCGGCCTTACTTATCCAGTTCAAAGGCGGTGTAAACTCCGTCAAGGAAGATAACGGTCTTGGCATATGTAATGTAGTCATGTCCGAAGAACAGCTTCGGGGCGTAGTACATGCCGTACATATAGCAGTTCTCTTCCAGATAATCCAGCAGCTCCACCACGGCGTCCCGGGAGTGGGTGTCCACGCCGGCCACGGCGTCATACAGCTCCTGGAGCTTGGCGTCTTCCTTGAAGATGTGGCTGATGCCGTTGCTGTAGTTGTTGCTGTCCAGCTCCTTCAGGGAGGCATAGGTGTAGACGTCGCCCGCGCCCGCCGCGCCGTACAGCTCGATGTCGTACTCCAGGCCGGATTCGTCGGTCCGGGTGGTCCTGTACAGGGCCATGTCAGGCTCGATCAGTTCGATCGTGATGCCCACCTCCGCGCAGTACTGCTTGATCAGCGGCGCGCAGGCGCTGACCGACTTGATCGGCTGCACCAGCATCTTGATGGTCTCTCCCTTGTAGGAGGACTGCTTCAGCAGCTCCTTGGCGTAGTCGGGGTCAAAGGCGAAGTAGCCGTCGTGACCCATGTCCTCGTCCGCGTCGCTCAGGCCGGGGTTGATGGCCGTGTTGCAGACCACGCCGGTGGGGCCGACGGCGGAGTAAGCGCAGGCCACCTCGTCAATGGCGTAGCAGATCGCCTGGCGCAGGTAGAGATCCTGACAGGGGCTGTTTTCGCCGCAGTTGAAGAGCAGATGGGTAAACGCGTTGTTGGTGCCCTCCAGCATGATGTAGCCGTCGTTCGCATTTCCGTCCGCGTCCATGAAGATGCCCTGATCCTCCGAGGCGATGTCCGCGGCGTAATCGACCTCGCCGGTCTCCAGGGCGATGGCGAGGGTGGAGGTGTCGGTGTAGATCTTGGCGGTCAGCCTGTCGAGGGTCATCTTGTTGTAATCGTTGATGTACTGCTCGTCGGTCTGCCAGTAGTCGTCGCGCTTGTCAAAAACGTACACCGAGCCGATCACGGACAGCTCCTTGTTGAGCACATAGCCGCCGGTGCCGATGGGATAGGACGCCATGCTGTCGTCGGTGCTCTCCCAGGCCGCCTGGGTGATGCAGTGCATGTTGGTGATCAGAGTCTCGAACTGGCCGACGGTCTCCGGCTCAAAGGTAAATTCGACGGTGTAGTCGCCCGTGGCGCGGTAATCCTTCAGTGTGGCATAGGTGGACAGGTTCTGACCGTCTTCAATGTATTTGTCCATGGTAAAGACGATGTCGGCGGCGGTCATGGGGTTGCCTTCGCTGTCCTTGATGTAATCGAACAGCTCGACGGAGTATTTGCCGTCGCCCAAGCTCTCATAGCTCTTGGCTAGGATCGGCTGCAGCTCTCCGTCATAATCCCGCCAGAAGAGGGTCTCATAGCACATGACGCGCTTGACCTTCACGCCGGAAGTGGCGGAACCAAAGGGATACATGGAGCCGATGTCGTTTTGACAGCCGACGACCAGCTCCTGCGGACCGGAATCGCCGTCTTCCTTTCCCTCCTTGTCGCCGCCTTCCGTGCAGCCGGCCAGCAGCGTCAATGACATTGCCAATGCGAGTAGTAGCGCAAGAAATTTTTTCATTTTTCATGTCCTCCAGTCAATCCATTGATTTCATTGGTACTGCGATGATCTGAGAAACGAGGAAACCCGCGCTGTTGTTTGCTGCCATCACTTCCTTCTCTGTTTTTTTCAAGACCCTTTCTTGCACAATTTGACTTTTTTGCGCCGCGATCCCGTCCTTGATTTAGTTACATTTTAACAACCATACTTCCAAAAGAGAAATCAAAATTATGCAACAATCTATGAAAAAGTTGAATAAATGGAGCCTCCCGCCCCTGCCCGTTCTCTCCGATCCATTGATTTTCCTCACTTTTTTGCAAGCGGCTCGCCAGGAACGCAAAAAAGCGGCAGGCCGAGCCTGCCGCTTTTTTCTCGCTTTTTTTGATTTTCGCCGCCTTACGGCCGGTTCACCACGCCCACGAACAGGGGCAGGCCGTCCGCCCCGGTGATGGCGAACAGGAAGGGGCGGTCCACCACAAAGTCGATCTCCTCCTCGGGGGGCATGGCCGAGCCGACCATATCCATGACGGTATAGGCCGCGGCGGTGCAGCCCTCCTCGTCGATGACCACCCGGGCGTCATGCCGGACCTGGGACACGAAAATTTCGTCGGTGTCCGCTGTCATGGGAGAAAAGTCGGAGGCGGACCCGTCAAACACGTCGGTCACGCCCAGCGCCTTCAGACCCTCGGTCAGCTCGATGGAGGAGGTCACATCGAACTTGGGCACGGCCAGGTTGACGGTCAGATATTTGCTGTTTTCCCACTCCCCGTCGGACAGCAGGAACTCCAGGGCCTCCCCATCGGAGAGCAGCTCGTCCACACTGACCCCCTCGTCGGGCAGGAGGAACCACATGTTGCCCATATTCAGCATGCTCTGGGCCACGGCGGAGAACTTGTCCCCCCAGTAGTACGTCCTGGTTCCGCCCTGGTGCATAAAGTCGCAGGTCACGTCGCCGTCCGCGGCATGGAACACCCCCGGCTCCGTCTCGCTCTCGGAAAACTCATCGGCCCACTTGGCCCGGAAGTAAACCGTCGTGGCCAGGGCCAGGATGGTGTCGGGATCCAGCTCGATCTGTCCCGCCTGTTCCTCCAGCAACCCGCCGGTCTGCTCGTTCAGCCAGTCCTGCAGCGCCTGGTTGAACTCCGTCGACCCCATTGTCCCCTGGTAGGAGGAGGCGTAATAGGTCTCCGCCAGGGTGTCCATGGTGGACTGGACAAAGCTCACGTCCTCATTCAGCCACAGGGAGCTTGCCAGCACGCTGAAATTCACGCCGTCCTGAATGTAATTGGCGTTCCACAGGCCGTTGGCCTGGGCGCGCAGGTCCTCGATCCCCCCGCTGCCCAGCAGGTCTAAAATCTGCTGTCTGCTGTTTCCGTCGGTCAGCTCGGCCAGCATGGCCAGGGCCATGTAGACGTTCAGGGGGGAGTACACCTTGTTCTCTCCGTCCGCCCCGGACAGGAACTGCTGGATGCTCTCGGTAAAGAAGCCCTCCAGCCCGTCGGCGTACCCCGCCGGGCTTTGCTGGGCGCGCACGTCCTCCCGCCAGGCGCTGTAAGCCTGGCTGTAGGCGTCCCAGTCCACCTCCCCGGAGCTGTCGATGAACTCCTCCCCCAGGGGGTAGGGGGCCATCTCGGGGTATTGGGCCTCGGCAATGGCGTAGGCCGTGGGGACCAAGGGTGAACCGCCGGGGCGCAGCAGCACGCCGCCCAACACGGCCACCGCCGCCACCGCCGCCACGGCGGCGGGCCACCAGCGCCTGCGCCGGGGCTTCTTCTCCTGCGCGTTCTCCACCAGGTCGTCCCGGATGTCGGTGATGGCGTCGTAGATCTTCTCGCTTTTTTCCTGTTTCATATACACACTCCTTCCGATTCCAAAAAGGCTTTCAGCGACCGGCGCAGCTTGAGCATCCGCTGGGCCATCTGGTTGGCGGTGCAGCCCTGCCCCGCCGCCAGGTCTTTCACCGCGTCCCCGTACCAGTAGCGCCGCACGAACAGGGCGCGGTCGTCCCCGGGCAGGGAGTCCAGCCAGCCGCTGATCAGCCCGGACAGCCGGTTCCGGTCCGCCGTCTCCTCCACCCCCCGGGCGTCGGGGACGCAGTCGTCCAGCTCGGACAACAGCACCTCCATGCCATCATAGCGCTTGTGCGCCCGGTTGGCCCGGAAGCGGCTGATGGACAGGTTGCGGGTGATGCGTCCCAGGAATGCCCGCAGGCACTGGGGCAGCTCGGGGGGCATCCGCGTCCACGCGGCGTACCAGGTGTCGCTGACGCACTCCTCCGCGTCCTCCCGGGCGTCCAGCAGGTTTTGGGCGATGCTCCGGCAGTAGGAGCCGTACTTGCGCTCGCTCTCCCCGATGGCCCGCTCATCCCGCTGGTGGTACAGCGTTACGATGTCCTTGTCGTCCATGTCACCGCCTCCTTTCATTGATATGGTCGCAATCGGAAGGGAAATATTGAAAATTTCACGGGATTTTTTTGGCGCGGCCCGCAAACCCGGCGGTGACCGGGGACGCCGCGATATCTGCCGGGTGGCGGCGTCACCCGCCGGGCCGCTACGTGGGGCGGCCCCCTACGGTGAAACCGGGAGGTTTGTGGAATACATGTAGGGGCCGCCGCCCTCGGCGGCCCGCCACCCTGCGATCATCGCCGGGTTCAGGGTGGGTTTGGAACGCTCTGCATGGGCATCCGTAAGGCGGCATAGCCGCCCCTACGAAGGTGGTACATGTCATGAGTTGAATGTAGGGGAGGATCGTATCCTTCCGTGGACGTTACGACCATCGCCAACCGGAGCGGGAGGCTGATAGCCTCCCCTACATTCAAACCACAGCCCAGCGGCTTTCTCACAGGGGCGCACCTATGTGTGCGCCCGGCGACGCTCCCCGCCGCCCTTCCCTCCTCCGCCCGGAGCAAAAGATCCCCCCAAGCCAAGGCTCGGGGGGATCCGATCACTTCGCCGCCAGCTCCAGCACTCTGGCGCGCTCCAGGATCTGCGCCAGGGCCAGGGCGGCCGCCAGGCCGAAAACCGCCTGGACCAGATTGCCGGGGATGCTGGCCGCCGCGCCCAGGCCCCGCTGCAGGATCAGCCCCGCGTAGGCGAAATAGCCCAGCACCATGACGGCCTCCGCCCCCAGACCGCCGGTCAGCCGGGCGGCAAAGGTGCGCGCCCCACGCTTTCCCTCTCCCGCCATGGCGCGGAAGATCAGCCCCGCCAGGAGGGCCATGGCGGCCTTGATGACCAGCGTGCCGGGGGCGTAATAGCCATACCCGGTGAGGATGTCGGTCAGCATGGAGCCCACCCCGGCGGCGGCCGCGCCCACAAACGGCCCCAGCACCCAGGCGGACAGCAGCACCATGCAGTCGCCCAGGTTCACATAGCCGCTCATGGGCGACGGCACCTGGATAACCATGGTGGCCACCGCCGTCAGCGCGGTGAACAGCGCGGCCAGCACCAATCTTTTGATCTTTCCCGCAGACATATGGAACAGCCCCCTATGGTTTGATTTGCTCCGGCGAAAGCCGTTTCCGGAAAATATGGATGGTCACTCCCAAGCACATCAAAAACCCGCTGCTCGACCCGAAATACCAGGCCCAGAACAGGCCGGTATAGCTGTCCAGCACCTTCGTCAGCACGAAGCACATGACGATGCGCACGGTGAATTCGGCGACGGTCTCCACAAAGAAGACGGTACTGAGCCCCACGCCCCGCATCAGCCCGCCGGCGACGATGATCAGGGTGATGATGGAGTACAGCGGCCCGATGATCCGCAGATAGTTCCGGCCCGCCTCGTAGACCAGCGCCCCGGCCTCGCCGTCCAGGAACAGCCCCACAAGCCGGTCGGGGATGCCCACGAACAGGAGGATGATCAGCGCGGCGCAGCCCAGGCAGATCAGCATACACACCCGGAAGCCCTCCTTGATGCGGTCAAACTTCCGCGCCCCGTAGCACTGGGCGGTGAAGGAGGCCAGGGCGGAGCCGATGGTGTTCATGCCCATGTACCCGAAGTTGTGCAGCTTGGAGGCGGCCTCGTACCCCGCGATGATGGCGGTATCATAGGTGTTCAGGATTCCCTGCATGATGGAGTGGCCCAGGGCCACCGAGCCCTGCTGCAGAATGCAGGGGACGGAGGCGGCGGCGATATTCCGCAGGGCCGTTCCGCTGAACCGGGCGCGGCCCGTGCCCGGTTCAGCGGAACGGCCCCCGCAGCCTGCGGATCAGGAAGACCACCGCCAGCACGGCGGCCACAAGCTGGGAGAAGGAGGTGGCCCACGCCGCCCCCCGGACGCCCCAGTGCAGATACCGGACGGCGATATAGTCCAGGATCACGTTGAGGACGGAGGAGATGCACAGCAGCAGCAGGGGCAGCTTGGCGTCGCCCAGCCCGGTGAAGATGCCGGTGCAGGCGTTGTAGACCAGCATGGGGAACACGCCCAGGGCGTAGATGATCAAATAGGCCCGGGCGTCGAAGAAGATGTCGCTCTGGGCGTTCAGCAGGTGCATCAGCGCCCCGCTGAGGGCCGCGCCCAGGATGGTCAGCGCTGCCCCCAGCGCGGCAAAGGAGACCACCGAGGTGAAGACGGCCTGCTTCAGCTCCTCCAGCTTCCGGGCGCCGAACAGGTGGGACACCACCACCGAGCCGCCCATGGACGCCCCCGTGGCCACCGCCACGAAGAACAGCGTGATGGGGTAGGCCGCGCCCACGGACGCCAGCCCCACGGTGCCGGCGAAATTGCCCACGATCATGCTGTCCGCGATGTTGTAAAACTGCTGGAGCACGGTGCTCAGCAGCAGGGGGATGGAAAAGGAAAAGATGACCTTATGTACCTTTCCCACCGTCAGATCAGTCGCCATATTGCCCTCCTGTTCCGCCTCAGATGCGGCGCATATTGCGCAGGTCGGCCCGGATCCCGGGTCTTCCGTGATAAAAAAAGCGGCCTTGATATGATTCTTTTATTATATCATACCAAGGCCGCTTTTTGTACCATTTATTTGCAAACCACAATAGGAAGTTGGCTCCGCTCCGGACGCTGTTCCAAATCAGTCCCGGAAATTCCATCTTTCCGAATGACCGCGCGGACGGCGGCGCTTTTGGCCGCCGCTCCTTGACTGTCGGGCTGCAAAACCGGGCGGAGCTGCCAACGGCGGGCGCAGCCCGTTCAGCTTGACCGTTGACCGGCTCGGCTGGCTTTGCTATTTATTTTTAATTGCTGTTCCCAGTATTCAATTGCTTTAAAGTTTTTCTTGCCAGTAGTGAACATAGCAATACAGCAGATACATCAGCCGCCGGTCCGGCATACAGCACACCGTTTAATCCCCAAATCAGAGGAAACAGCAGGATCAGCGGCAGTTGGAAAAATACCTGTCTGCTTAGTGACGCAACCATTCCCTCCTTTGCCATGCCGATAGACGGGAAGAAGTTGGAAATCAGTATTGTAATGCCATTTAAGCAAATTGCCCCCATAAAAATGCGTAAATATCCTGTACCAAAACTGATATACAATTCGTCCCCTTGTTGAAAGATCTCCAGAATTTGTCGTGGAAATAGCTGGAATAACATCTCGGAAACAGCAGAAACAGCGGTTGCAATAAAAACTGTGGTACGGAATGTTTCCTTGACCCGCCTGAAACTCTTTGCGCCGTAATTATATCCAAAAATAGGCTGACAGCTTTGACAAATACCCATGACTGTCGCCGTAAATATGGAATTGATTTTCGTTACAACGCCGCTTACAGCCAGAGGTATATCTCTACCATAAATTGTCTGTTCGCCATAATATCCCAATGTATTATTCATCACGATTTGAACGATCATAACCGCAATCTGCATAAGACCTGCGGGCAGACCGAGAATACAAATTTCTTTCAGACAGGAAAAGCGAGGAACAAAAGCCTCTTGATTTAATTCCGCGCTCCTAAATTTTCTGAAATAGGACAGCGCGATCAAAGCTCCTATCATTTGTCCTATAATCGTTGCCAATGCTGCCCCGGTCATTCCCATGTTCATTCCAAAAATAAATACCGGGTCCAAAATCACATTGAGAATGGCTCCCGCCAAAGTGCTTGTCATAACATATTTAGGGCTTCCGTCTGCCCGAACAAACATGCTGGCTCCTGCTCCAAAAATCTGAAATGGCATACCGATAGCAATTATTCTTGTGTATTCTATCGCAAGTTCCAGCGTTTCCCCTTTTGCGCCAAACAGTTTCATAAGCGGACGTAAAAAAAGAAGCGTGCCCACCATTAGACCTATTCCTGAAATAACCAGTGCAACCAAACTGTTTCCAACAATTTTCCCGGCTTTTTGATTCTCTCCGGCTCCTTGATACAAACTAAACTTGGAAGAACCACCGCTGCCTAACATGGTGGAAAACATAGTCATAAGCAGTACCAGCGGAAAGGCAATATTCGTTGCTGCATTACCGACTGTTCCCATTTTCTGTCCAATAAAAATCTGGTCGGCAATGTTATAAATTGACCCAACCAGATTTGCTAATATTGCCGGAAATGCAAATTTTGCTATCAGACTGGAAATAGAAGCGTCGGCAAGATTTATTTCTTTTGATACTTGTCGCACAATATTTATCTCCTTTATTTTTTCCATTGTTCTTTTTATTTTACCACTGTATAATTAAGGCTGCAATCATCAATATTTGTACTTGTGTTGAAATAAAGAGGTAAGCAGGAAATGAACAAGAAAAACAATCAGCGCTATCGCGACATGGATATTTGCATGAAAGCAGCCTTGTTAGAGTTGATGAAAAAAAAGCCATTTGAAAAAATAACCGTCAAGAGCATTTGTGAGCGGGCGGGTGTAAATCGAGGAACCTTTTACTCTCATTACGCTAATATTTATGCCATGATCGAAGATGCCGAAAACTATTTGAACAAAGAATTGATTTCCATTACAGAACAATGGTCACGGCAATATCCAAACGGTCAAAGGCAAGCCCTTTTCATTCAGTATCTTCGCTACATCAAAGAACACCGTTATTTCTATCGAATTTCACTTGCAAACCGGAAAAATCTGTCCGTGAAGAAAACCTTTAGAACATTATGGGAGCAGTTTGTTCTCCCTCAATGTCAACAATCTGAAAGCATTGACAAAGATACCCTTTTATATTATTCCATTGCCTTTGAAGGCAGCATTACGATGGTGCTGCAACATTGGATTGAAACAGATTGCCGGGATAGTGAAGAAATGGTATCTGCTATATTGCAGAATTGTATACCGACAATGGGTACAATAAAAACGGAATAGAGAACGGCTATCTTTCAAATTATTTGTGCTGCTTTATCGCATAGGAGCATTAACACAAGGGACATAATCCCTCGGCACATAAAGCAAGCGGCAGCTCCCTTGTTCTTGGGATACTGCCGCCTATCATATCTCTATATTTTCATGTCATTTCAAGGCTCTTTCAAAAATGGTGCAGTAAGTGCCTTTTCTCGCCGTGAAACCATTGATTTTACAGCCTTTTTCGACAGCCTCAGGCCCTGACGCATTGCGTCAGGGCCTGTCCTTCGCGCTTCGCCGCGCTCTCACGGCAGGTCAAACTCCCGGTCCAGCATCCGGGCCACCATCTCCATGTTCTCCTCATTATACTCCAGCTCGCCGGTGTCAAAGAACAGGGCGGCCCCGTAGATGACGGAGCGCACCAGAAAGGTCTTGCGCAGGCGCACGTCGTCGGGCATGCCCACCTCCCGGCAGTACCGGGAGACGATCTTATAGATCTGATAGCTCAACTGCCCCCGCAGGGAGCGGAACGCCTCGTCGCCGTCCTTGAAGTTCTGCATGACCACCCGCCGGAACTGGGGGTTCTCCGCGAAAAAGCGGATATAGTCCAGCGCCACCTGGAGCAGTTGGGTGCGGGAGTCGCAGCCGGCGTATTTTTTCAGCGTCTCCTTCTGCCGCTCGTTGTACTGCCCGTTGATGTACTTCAGGATCTCCGCGATGAACTCCTTGGTGTCCTTGAAATGCTTATAGGGCGCGGCGCAGGAGACGCCGCAGTTCTTCGCCACCCGCCGGGTGGAAAAGCCCTGGATGCCGTGCCGGTTCAGCTCCTCCACCCCCGCCAGGATCAACTGGTCCCGGGTGCCCAGCGCCGTGGTTTCCCGCTCCATAAAAGCCCCTCCGTTTCCTCGCCCTTTTCTTTATTCTACGAAATTTCCCCCCAACCGTCAAGAAAAACGCAAAAGAGAGGGATTCCCATACTTGACTATTTCCCAAAACTTGCTATAATATCACTGTCACGATGCGGTTATCACTGATAACCCATACCAAAGAACACAAAATAACGGAGGTAATTTATCATGGTTTTTGAAGCAATTGCAAAACTGATCGCCGAGCGCAACGACTGCGACGTTTCCGAGATCACGCCGGAGAGCACCTTCCAGGACCTGGGCATCGACTCCCTGGACACCGTGGAGATGCTGATGAAGCTGGAGGACGAGATCGGCGTGGAGGTCGAGCTGGACCAGAAGGTGGAGACCGTGGGCGACCTGGTGGCCTTCATCGAAGGCAAGATGAACCAGTAAGATGATCAAAACAGCGATTTGCGATCTGCTGGATATTGAATATCCGGTGTTCCAGGGCGGTATGGCCTGGATCGCGGACGGAAAGCTGGCCGCCGCCGTCTCGGAGGGCGGCGGCCTGGGCATTATTGCCGCGGGCAACGCCCCGGGGGACTATGTGCGGGAGCAGATCCGCATCGCCCGCTCCCTGACGAAGCGCCCCTTCGGCGTGAACATTATGCTCATGAGCCCCTTCGCCGACGAGGTCGCCCAGGCGGCGGCCGAGGAGAAGGTGGCCGTGGTCACCACCGGCGCGGGCAATCCGTCCAAGTATATGTCCATGTGGCTGGACGCGGGCATCCGGGTCATCCCGGTGGTCGCGTCTGTGGCTATGGCCAAGCTGGTGACCCGCCTGGGCGCGTCCGCCGTCATCGCCGAGGGCGGCGAGAGCGGCGGCCATGTGGGCGAGCTGACCACCATGGTGCTGGTGCCCCTGATCTGTGACGCCACCGACCTGCCCGTCATCGCCGCCGGCGGCATCGCCGACGGCCGGGGCGTGGCCGCCGCCTTCATGCTGGGCGCCTGCGGCGTGCAGCTCGGCACCCGCTTTTTGAGCGCCGACGAGTGCTCCATCCACCCCGTGTACAAGGAAAAGGTGCTCAAGGCCAACGACCTGTGCACCATGGTCACGGGCAAGCGCCTGGGCCACCCGGTGCGCAGCCTGCGCACCCCCTTCTCCCGCAGCTTCTCCAAGGCGGAGTACAGCGGCATGCCCGACGACGAGCTGGAGAACCTGGGCGTGGGCGCCCTGCGCCTGGCCGTCCAGGAGGGCGACAAGGAGCGGGGCAGCTTCCTGTGCGGCCAGGCGGCCGCCATGGTCAACAAGACTCAGCCCGCCGCCGAGATCATCCGCGAGGTGATCGAGGGCGCGGAGCCTATTTTAAAGGGAGCCTCACAATGGGTAAAATAGCGTTTGTATTCTCCGGCCAGGGGGCGCAGCACCCCGGCATGGGCCGTGACCTGTGCGAGAACTCCAGCGCCGCCCGCCGGGTGTTCGTCCAGGCGGAGGACATCCGCCCCGGCACCTCCCGCCAGTGCTTCGAGGGCACTGAGGAGGAGCTGCGGGACACCTCCAACACCCAGCCCTGCATGTTCGCGGTGGAGATGGCCGCCGCCGCCGCCCTGAACGGGGAGGGCGTTTACGCCGACATGGCCGCCGGCTTCTCCCTGGGCGAGCTGGCTGCGCTGACCTACGCCAACGCCATGGACTTCGGCACCGGCTTCCGTCTGGTGAAGCGCCGCGGAGAGCTGATGCAGAAGGCGTCCGAGCTGTATCCCACCGCCATGGCCGCCGTGCTGAAGCTGACCAACGAGCAGGTGGAGGCGCTGTGCGCCCAATTCAAGCAGGTCTATCCCGTCAACTACAACTGCCCCGGACAGGTGTCCGTCTCGGGCGCGGCCGACGAGATGGCCGCGTTCTCGGCGGCGGTCAAGGAGGCGGGCGGACGGGCCATCCCCCTGAAGGTGGCGGGCGCGTTCCACTCCCCCTTCATGAAGGTGGCTGAGGAGGCATTTATCGAGGAGATGGACGGCTTCCCCATGCGCCATCCCCATATCATCGTCTATTCCAACTACACCGCCCAGCCCTACGGCAGCAATGTGGCCGAACTGCTGGGCAAGCAGCTCTGTCATCCCGTTTTGTGGGAGCAGATCATCCGCAATATGATCGCCGAGGGCGTGGACACCTTCCTGGAGCTGGGTCCGGGCCGCACCCTGTGCACCCTGATCGGCAAGATCGACAACACCGTGCGCACCTTCCCCGTCTCCAACATGGAGGAGCTGAAGACCGCCGTGGCGGAGGTGCAGCCATGCTGAAGGGACAGATCGCCGTCGTCACCGGCGGCTCCCGGGGCATCGGCGCGGCCATCGCGGTCAAGCTGGCCTCTCTGGGGGCGGACGTGGCTGTGATCTACGCGGGCAACCAGGAGCTGGCCGAGCAGGTCTGCGAGACCTGCCGCGCCCGGCACGGCGTGCGCGCCCGGGCCTACCGCTGCGACGTGGCCGACTATCAGGCGGCAAAGGAGACGGTGACCCAGATCAAGGCCGACTTCGGCACGGTGAATATCCTGGTCAACAACGCGGGCGTCACCCGGGACGGCCTGATCGCCACCATGCGGGAGCAGGACTTTGACCAGGTGCTGGACACCAACCTGAAGGGCGCGTTCAACATGATCCGCCACTGCTGCGGCCTGTTCATCCGCAACCGGGGCGGGCGGATCGTCAACGTCAGTTCGGTCTCGGGCATCATGGGCAACGCCGGCCAGGCCAACTACTCCGCCTCCAAGGCGGGCATCATCGGCCTGACCAAGGCCACGGCCAAGGAGCTGGCCCCCCGGGGGATCACCTGCAACGCCGTGGCGCCCGGCTTTGTGGCCACCGACATGACCAAAAACCTGGCCATGGACGAGGCGCAGATCACCTCCGCCATCCCCCTGGGCCGCCTGGGCGCGCCCGAAGAGGTGGCGGAAGCCGTCGCCTTCCTGGTCGGCGCGGGCTATATTACCGGCGAGGTCCTCCGCGTGGACGGCGGCATCGCCATGTGACAATTAGGAATTAGGAATGAGGAATTAGGAATTTAAATTCCTAGCTCTTAACTCCTGATTCCTAATTCATATCAGGAGGAATTTGCGGCCCCATTTCGCAAAATTCCTAACTCCTAATTCCTAATTCCTAATTTGATCAGGAGGTCGACCCTATGACACAGGAGGAAATCAAACAAATTCTCCCCCATCGGGACAATATGCTTTTGCTGGACGAGGTCACCGAGGAGGACGGAGCCGCCCACGGCAGGCTGCGCATCCGCGGGGACGAGTGGTTCCTGCAGGGCCATTTCCCCGGCGCGCCCGTGGTGCCCGGCGTGATCCTCTGCGAGATTTTGGCCCAGTCGGTGTGCGTGCTCATGCGCGATCAGATGACCCAGGGCAAGCTGCCCATGTACACCAGCTTGAACAACGTGCGCTTCAAGTCCCCGGTGCGCCCGGGCGACCTGTTTGAGACCAAATGCCGGATCACCCGGTCCAAGGGCCCCTTCACCTTCGCGGAAGGCGAGGGCTATGTGGACGGCCGGCTGTGCATCAAGGCGGAGTTTTCTTTCGCCTTGACGGAGCAGACCCTGTGAGCGGCTCCGGGCCGCTCTCCCGCCGGGTACACTACTACGAGACCGACCAGATGGGCATCGTGCACCACTCCAACTACATCCGCTGGTTTGAGGAGGCGCGCACCGCCTATATGGACCAGAACGGCGTCGGCTACGCCGGCATAGAGGCCCGGGGCGTTCAGATCCCGGTGGTCGGGATCTCCTGCACCTACCATACGGCGGTACAATTTGACCAGGTCATCGAGATTCACACCCGCCTCGCCTTCTTCAACGGCGTGCGGGCCGCCTATGAATACGAAATTTACCCCGAGGGCGGCGGTCCTCTGCTGGCGGAGGGCAGAAGCGAGCACTGCTTCACCGACGCCCGGACCCGCGTCCCGCTGAATCTGAAAAAACGGCTGCCGGATTTTTATGAGATCATGGCGAAACTTGTAAAAGAGTGAAGAGTGGAGAGTGGAGAGTGAAGATGAAAAGCTGGAGCTTACCAGCGGAATCGCAAGATTCACTCCAGGCTCCGGAATCTCCACTCTAATCTCTAATCCAAACGGAGGTATAATATGAAACGTGTCGTCGTCACAGGAATGGGCGTCGTCAGTCCGCTGGGCAATGACGTGGCGTCCTTCTGGGAAAACATCAAAGCGGGCAAGTGCGGCATCGGCCCCATCACCAAATTCGACACCACCGACTTCAAGGTGAAGGTCGCCGCCGAGGTGCGGGATTTCGATCCCCGGACCTATATGGAAAAGGCGGAGGTCATGCGCAGCGACATCTGCACCCAGTTCGGCCTGGCCGCCGCCTGCCAGGCCATGGAGGACAGCAGGCTCCAGGGCACCGTCGACCCCGAGCGCATCGGCGTCTACTTCGGCACGGGCATCGGCGGCATCGCCACCTTTATGGCCGAGCACCAGAAGCTGCTGGAGAAAGGCCCCCGCCGCGTGTCCCCCTACTTCATCCCCATGATGATCGCCAACATGGTGCCCGGCACCATCTCCATCCGCTACCAGTGCAAGGGGCCGTCCATGCCCGCCGTCACCGCCTGCGCCTCGGGCAGCAACGCCATCGGCGAGGCCATGCGCATGATCCGCCACGGCTACGCCGACGCCATGATCGCCGGCGGCGCGGAGGCCACGGTGAACCCCCTGGCCGCCGCCGGCTTCTGCAATATGCAGGCCCTGTGCTTCTCGGAGGACCCGCTGCAGGCGTCCATCCCCTTTGACAAGCGCCGCAGCGGCTTCGTCATGGGCGAGGGCGCGGGCGCGCTGGTGCTGGAAGAGTACGAGCACGCCAAGGCCCGCGGGGCCAAGATCTACGCCGAGCTGGTGGGCTACGGCTCCACCTGCGACGCCTACCACATGACCGCCCCCCACCCGGAGGCGGAGGGCGGCGCCAAGGCCATCGCCGACGCATGGCAGGAGGCGGGGATGGACACCGACCGGGTCTACTACAACGCCCACGGCACCAGCACCCCCATGAACGACAAGATCGAGACCATCGCCGTCAAGAAGGCCCTGGGCGAGGAGCGCGCCCGGCGCATCGCCATCAGCTCCACCAAGTCCATGACCGGCCACATGCTGGGTGCGGCGGGCGCGGTGGAGGCCGTCATCTCCATCCTGGCCCTGACCGAGGGCATCGCGCCCCCCACCATCGGCCTGACCGAGCCGGACCCGGAGTGCGATCTGGACTATGTCCCCCTCCAGGCCCGGAAGCAGGAGTTCGACATGGCCCTGTCCAGCTCCCTGGGCTTCGGCGGTCACAACGCCTGTCTGGCATTCAAAAAGATCGGCGGTACGGAGCATGAATAAACGGATCGTCATTACCGGCATGGGCGCGGTCACCCCCATCGGCGTGGGCGTCCCCGCCTTCTGGGAAAACCTGCTGGCCGGGACCTGCGGCATCGGGGAGATCACCAAGCTGGACACGGAAAACCTGCCCCTCCACCGGGCGGCGGAGGTCAAGGACTTCAAGCCCAAGGAGCACCTGCCCATGCGGCTGGTCCAGGACCTGGAGCCCTTCGCCCAGTACGCCTACGTGGCCGCTGAGGAGGCCATCGCTCAGAGCGGCCTGGACACCCACAGCCCCCGGGTGGGCGTGGTCATGGGCACCGCCCTCAGCGGCGTGAACCTGATCGGCGAGACCCACGCCCAGTATGTGGCGGCGGGCAAGTCGGCCAGCCCCAAATTCCTGACCAAGGCCATGGGCAACATCGCCGCCGCCCAGCTCGCCATCGCCCACGGCATCCAGGGCCCCAGCATGACGGTGGGCACCGCCTGCTCCTCGGGCGGCGACGCCATCACTCTGGCCGCCCTGCTGCTCCGCACGGGCGCGGCGGATGCCGTGGTGGTCATGGCGGGCGAGGCGGCCATCTGCCCCTCCCTGATCCACTCCCTGTGCAAGACGGGCGCCCTGTCCAAGACGGGGGAGAGCCTTCCCTTCGACCGGAACCGCAGCGGCTTCGTCATGGGCGAGGGCGGCGGCGCGCTGGTGCTGGAGAGCGAGGAGCACGCCAAGGCCCGGGGCGCGGTCATTTTGGCCCGTCTGCTGGGCTGCGCCAACAACACCGACGCCTACAACCCCGTCTCCCCCCATCCGGAGGGCGCGGGCGCGGCCCTGTGTATGCGGCTGGCCCTGGCCGACGCGGGCCTGACCCCGGAGCAGGTGGGCTATGTGAACGCCCACGGCACCGCCACCCCCATGGGCGACGTGGCCGAGACCTGCGCCATCCACGCCGTGTTTGGAAGCTACGCCGTCCCCGTCAGCTCCACCAAGGGGGCCACCGGCCACATGATGGGCGCGGGCGGCCTGACCGAGGTCATCGCCTGCGTCAAGGCGGTGGAGACGGGGACCCTGCCCCCCAACGTGGGCTGTTCCCGGCAGGACGTGCGCTGTGACCTGAACCTGGTCACGGCGGAGAACAACGCGCGGGCCATTGACGCGGCCCTGTCCACCTCCCTGGGCTTCGGCGGACAGAACTCCTGTGTCATCGTCGGCAGATACGCGGAATGAGACAGCAGGAGGAAATACCATGAACGAAACGTACGACGCCTCCGCCTTTCAGGAGGTCTTTGAGCGCAGCTTCACCTGGATCAGCGGCTTCATGCGCAATGTGCACCGCTACGGATATAAACCCGCCATGATCGACCCCATGGCGGACAAGACCTGGACGTACACCGACCTGAACCGGGATGTGAACCGGCTGGCCAACGCCCTGAAGGCCCACGGGGTGGGGCACCACGACATCGTGTTCTACCAGCTTTACAACTCCCCCCAGTTCGCCTTCTGCTACGTGGCTCCCCAGAAGCTGGGCGCGGTCAACAGCCCGCTGAACTTCAACCTGTCCGCCGGTGAGACGGCCAATCTGCTCAACCGCGACAAGCCCAAGGCGTATATCTACGACTGCGACGTGAAGGACATGGCCTGGAAGGCCCTGGAGCTGTGCGAGACGCCGCCCGACATCATCATCGCCGTGGATTACCGCAGCGCCCGCCCGGAGCTGCCCGCCGGCCACGTCTTTTACGACGACTTCGTCCGGGGATACAGCGAGGAGGAGCCGCCCGCCGACTTTGTCCCCCACATGTACGACGAGGTCACCCGCCTGTGCACGTCGGGCACCACCGGCACCCCCAAGGGCGTGCCCCTGAACAACGTCAACGAGGTCCTGTCCGCCCACGACACCATCATGCACTTCCCCCTGTGCCCCCAGGACATCACCATGAACATGACCCCCTGGTTCCACCGGGGCGGCCTGCACTCGGGGGGCATCACCCCGTCCTTCTTCGCGGGGGCGGCGGTGGTCATCCTGCGGATGTTCAGCGCCAAGGCCTGCTTCGACTATGTGGAGAAGTACGGCGTGACCTACCTGATCGGCGTGCCCTCCGCCCTGAACAACCTGGCGGCGCGGCAGGAGAAGCACCCCGCCGACCTGTCCGGCCTGAAGGGGATCGTCACCATGGGCAGTCCCCTGGAGAAGGCCGACTGCATCCGCTTCCAGAAGCTGCTGACGCCCAACATCTTCAACGGCTACGGCACCACCGAGACCTTCTGGAACAGCTTCCTGCGCCCCTACGACCTGCCCGAGATGGCAGGCACCGCCGGGCGCTCCTGCACGGGGGACGAGATCCGGGTGGTCCGCCTGTACGACGACCGCAAGGCCGACCCCGACGACCTGGTTCCCATGGACGGCAAGACGGAGGGGGAGATCATCCTCTACGCCTGTGAAAAGTCCGCCCTGAGCTATGTCCGGAATCCGGAGCAGACGGCGGAGAAGTATTCCAACGGCTGGTTCTACACCAAGGACGTGGGCACCTGGGACGAGCGGCAGTTCATCACCGTGGCCGGGCGCAAGGACGACATGATCATCTGCATGGGCGAGAACATCTACCCCGCCCAGCTTGAGGAGATCCTCAACCGCCACCCGAAGGTGCGCGACTGCATGGTCACCGGCGTGCCCGACCCCTCCCGAGGCGAGTGCGTGGCGGCCTACGTCATTGCGGAGGACCCCACCCTGACGGCGAAGGAGCTGAACCGCTACTGCATCGAAAGCCCCGACCTGTCAGCCTACAAGTGCCCCCGCTACTATATTTTCGTGGATAAGCTGCCCTACAACTCCACCGGCAAAAAGCAGCACGTCCTGCTGAAGGAGCAGGCCAAGGCCGACCTTCAGGAAGGCCGCCTGCTGCGGCCGTGATCCGCACACAGAGATCCCCGTTTCGCCCATGGGCGAAACGGGGATCTTGTCTTTTCCGGAGCGGTCCCTTGACGGTCCGGATAGCGGGAGCGGACATAGAGCGGGGATTGCTTTCGGCGGGAAGATGCGCTATACTTTGAACCGATCAACAAACCGACAAGATTGGATCTGATGTGCAAGTGGAAAAGAGAGCGCTGAGCGAAAGACCTGCTTTAGGCAGGAATTTAGATAGCAAAACATTTCGTGATTTCTATTATTTGAAAGAGGAATTAGTACACTTTTGCAGAGAAAATGACCTTCCTGTTTCGGGTGGAAAAGCAGAAATCACAGATAGGATCGCATATTTTCTTGATACAGGCAAAATACTGCCCGCTCAAACGGCAAGGAAAAGAGCAGCGGTAATATCTGCTGTTCGCGAAGATACAAAAATTGAAGCGAACTTTGTCTGTTCAGAAAAACACAGGGCATTTTTCAGAGAACATATCGGAAGCGGTTTTTCATTCAATGTGGCTTTTCAAAAATGGTTAAAAAGCAATCCGGGGAAAACTTATAAAGAAGCGATCGCCGCTTATGATCAGATTCTTAAGGACAAGAAAAAGAGAAAAACAAAAATTGATAAGCAGTTCGAGTATAATGCTTATATCCGAGATTTTTTTGCAGACAACAAAGGAAAAACTTTAGATGAAGCAATCAAGTGTTGGAAATACAAAAAGCAACTGCAAGGACATAATCGCTATGAAAGAACAGACCTTGCTGCAATTGAATGACAACCGGCAAAAATCCAGACGGTCAAGGGTTTAAGAGTGGAGATTTTTTTGCGTCCTTTGCGAAAAAATACGACTCGTCCCTTGACGGTCCGGATAGTCGGAACGGATATCAAACGCTGATCGTTTGTGGCGAAAAGATGTGCTATACCTGGGCTATAAGTCAATCGACAAAACGATATTTGAGGGGTTCAATAGGTTAAATAGGTTAAGATGGACAGGATGGCATTGGAGCAGTATATTGTTGATGAATATGGAGCAGATCGGGAACATCTGTGGGTGAAATTTCCAAACTACACCGTGTTTCGGCATTATGGAAATCGAAAGTGGTTTGCTCTCATTATGGACATTCCTCGAAGCAAAATCGGGCTTGATGGCGCTGAAACCATAGATATTTTAGATGTTCGCTGCAATTCTGTTTTGATCGGTTCGCTTCTTCAAGAGGATGGGTTTTATCCTGCTTACCATATGAATAAAGGCAGTTGGATCACGATCGCTCTTGATGATAGGGTGGAGCCGGAAAAAATAAAATGGCTTTTGGATATGAGCTTTGAGACTGCCGGGAAAAAGTAAAGATTTATCGGGCAGATAACACGAAGACAGGGCGGCGGGGCAGGTATTGACTATCCTCGCCGCCCTGTCTGTTACCGCTCCATATCCTGCGCCCTGCGGGGCGCGTGTTCCCGCTGTCCCCGCCACAGGATACCGGTAACGCTCTTTCGCATCTGCCCGGCTTCTTTCACTTCCTCTTTGAGTACAAGATACCGTTGATTGAGCGTTTTCCGTTCGGCGGTCAGTTTGGCATACTCTGTTTTCCATGCCTCTGTCGGAATGACGGTCTTGCCGTTCCTCACGCCTTTGAGGCCGTCTTTCGCCGCCGTAAACAGGATTTGCCCGGTTTCCGTCAGCGGCTTTGCCCCCTGCAGATGCCCATACAGAGCGTTCCAAAACCGTCCCCACCCTGCGAAATATCCGGAAGGCTTGCAAAACAAATGTAGGGGAGGCTATCAGCCTCCCGCGCCAGTTGACAATGATTGTGACGTTTTCGGGAGGATCATATCCTCCCCTACATTTCCCGCTCCTGACCCGGCGATGATCGCAACGTGACGGGCCGCCGAGGGCGGCGGCCCCTACATGCACACCATAAACCTTCCCATTTCCCCGTAGGGGCCGCCCCGTGTGGCGGCCCGGCGGCCCCGCCGCCACTTGGCAATCATCGCGGCGTAGACGGTGGTGAGCCGCAAACGGCATTCCCGTGAGTCAACCCCCACCCTGCGTAATCCCCGGAAGGCTTGCGGAATGAATGTAGGGGAGGCTATCAGCCTCCCGCTCCGGTTGGCAATCATCGTGACGTTTCCGGGAGGATACTATCCTCCCCTACATTCCCCGCCCCTGACCCGGGGATAACCGCAACGTGGCGGGCCGCCGAGGGCGGCGGCCCCTACATGCACACCATAAACCTTCCCATTTCCTCGTAGGGGCCGCCCCGCGTGGCGGCCCGCAAACCCGGCGGTGACCGGGAACAGCCCGGTATTTGCGCGGCCCCGCCGCCACTTGCCGTCACCTGCCGCCGCCTGCCGTTCCGCAGACCCCAACGCCCCCAAAAGTGAAATCCGCGGCGGCGTGTCTACCAAAAGTCTACCAAAAAACGCCCGCAAACCCTTTGATTTACACTCGTAAAGAACCATTTATAAAACAACAAAATTTACGGGTAGTCACCCAAAAATCAAACCCTTGTGACAAAATCAAACAACGAGAAAAAAGCACGATTTGACAATGAACGTCAATCGTGCTTTTTTCATACTCCAAAGGAGGCCACGGCTATGCCAGGCGAGGCATTATCAAACTACTTTTACGGCGATGAGGCAACGCAGTTTTCCTACTTCCGCATCCCCTGCCAGCTTATCACTCACCCCAGGTTTAAGCATATGTCCACGGATTCCAAGTTGCTTTATGGTATGCTGCTTGACCGCATGAGCCTGTCCATCAAAAATGAGTGGTACGATGATACCGGGCGTGTCTATATCTATTACACTGTAAACGAGATCTGCGAGGTTTTATCCTGTGGCCGGGACAAGGCCATGAAGCTGCTGGCCGAGCTGGACACGAAGAAAGGCGTCGGCCTGATCGAGCGCGTCAGGCAGGGCCAGGGCAAGCCTGACCGAATTTATGTCATGCGGTTCACTACACAGGAACTTCCGCCCCAAACGGAGAAGGAGCCGGAGCCTCTTGCGCCGCCTCAAGCGGTCGAGTTTGACGACGTGCAGGCGTCGGATTTTTCGACCCAAAGAGGTCGAGATTTTCGACTTGTAGAGGACGAAAAAACCGACCCTAATCAAACTAATAAGAATCATATTGATTTTATCCAGCTTAATCAATCCATCTATCCCCCAGCCCCCGTCGGAAACCCGGAGGAGATTGATCGATGCGAAGTGAGAGAGGAAGTCAAAGAGAGCATCGAATATGAGCATTTGAAGCAGGAACTTCCCTACGATGACGTGGAGAGCCTTCTGGAACTGATCGTGGACGTGATGTGCAGCACAGCGGCCACCATGCGGATCGGCGGTGAAGTCTTACCTGTGGAAGCTGTCAGGCGGCGTTTCCGCCAGCTTGACAGCGAGCATATCAGATACGTCATAGACTCCCTGCGGCAGACCACCACAAAAATCAATAACATCCGGGCCTATCTGCTGACGGCGCTCTACAACGCGCCTGTTACGATAGGCCCTTACTATTCCGCCGCTGTTCGGCACGACTTTGGGTAATGCGTCTCACCGTGAGACGTATTTCTGCTTTTCGACAGGGAGCAGAAGTGCCGCACTACCTATCCCGCACCACAACAGCGGACAGCGCCGCCATTCGGCGGCGCTGTCCGAGCAAGTATGTCATTTGTTAAACACAAACGACCGCTTGCCAGGGGGCAAAGCCCCCTTGGAACCCCCACCCAACGAAAATACGTCTCACCGTGAGACGTATTATGAGAAGGAGATGCCATGAGAAAACGCCAGCATTTCATCGGCCTGTGGCTGGACGAGGCGGAGTATAAACACCTGCAAAAGCAATGTGCCCTGTGTGGCCTCAATGCCAGCGCCCTGATCAGGCACAGCATTATGGGCGTGAACATCCAGCAAAAACCGCCCGACGCCTGCGCCGCCCTGCTGCGGGAACTATCGGCAATCGGAAACAATGTGAATCAGATTGCATATTGGGCCAACGCCACAAAGGGCGTCGGCAAAATGGAGATTGCGGAAGCCGCCGCTTTAGTCCGGCAAGCGTGGCGATTGGTGAAGGATACGCTGTAAGCAAAACAGCACCATAATTAAGCGGCACAATGCGGGGGTATGCCCCTGTTGGGGGAAGATTTTACACCGCCGTTCTTTGCCGGTCAAGGCCAAGACAAGCCGCGCCGCCCGGCCACGGGCGGCGCGGGCCTTGACAGCCAAAGCCCGCCGGTGCTTTTTGTTGCCAAGGGGGCATACCCCCAAAACGGCTTACGCCGTTTTTTTCCACAATGGGAGAGCGGTGCGTTTCCCGGAAAGCACAGCCGATGACGCAGGCACAAGCGACGGATATGTGCGCGCCTAAGAACCCCCACCACAAATTCGTCTCATGGTGAGATTTATTTTCGTAGGCTCTTGACATTAGTACGGATACAGACTACAATTCATTGGTACGGACACAGATTAATGAGGCGGTGCATACATGAAAAGACATAATCTCAATGATAATTTTGAGAAACAGATCGAGCGATACTACCAGCTTTGGTACGATGTGCGTCAGCTTTATGACAGGTGGGCGAAACAGCACGGAACAACATATAACGCAGTCACTACCATTCGAACAATCCTCAAAGAAGAAGGCCATTGTACACAAAAACTGATTTGTGATAGGCAGAAACTGCCAAAACAGACGGTGAACACCATACTGAAGGATTTCCAGGAGAGAGGCTATGTGAGTTTTTCAGACCTTGCAGCCGACAAACGAAACAAGCTCATATTTTTGACGGAACAGGGCCGCATATATGCAAAGGAAATTTCTGCTGCCCTTTACCAAAAAGACTTCCAGGTTGCGAAGAAGATGGGCTTAGACCGCATGGAGGCTTTGATTGAGTGCCTGACCTTGTATGCAAAGTATTACCATGAGACAGACGGAATAGGGGACAGCGTCGAAATTGAAACGTAGTTAGGAGCAATCCATATGAAGCAAATCATTTTAACAGGAGATCGGCCCACTGGACGGCTCCATGTAGGTCATTATGTGGGGTCTTTAAGGGAGCGCGTATTCTTACAAAATTCTGACAGGTATGATGAAATCTACATCATGATTGCCGATGCCCAGGCATTGACCGACAACGCCGAACAGCCGGAGCGGGTGCGACAAAACATCACGGAAGTGGCTCTGGACTATCTAGCCTGTGGTATTGACCCGGAGCGGGCTACCCTGTTCATCCAGTCTATGGTGCCGGAGTTGACGGAACTGACCTTTTATTACATGAATCTGGTGACCGTTTCCCGCGTCCAGCGCAACCCGACAGTAAAGGCGGAGATACAACAGCGCAATTTTGAGGCCAGCATTCCCGTAGGATTTTTCTGCTATCCCATTAGTCAGGCGGCGGACATTACGGCCTTTCGCGCCACGGCGGTGCCGGTGGGGGAGGATCAGATGCCTATGCTGGAGCAGTGCAAAGAGATTGTACACAAGTTCAACACTGTGTACGGAAATACCCTGACCGAGCCGGAAATCGTCCTGCCCTCTAATCGGGCCTGCCAGCGTCTGCCTGGTATTGACGGAAAGGCTAAAATGAGTAAGTCGCTGGGCAACTGCGTTTACCTGTCTGATGAGCCGGAAGCCATTCGGAAGAAGGTCATGTCCATGTTTACCGACCCAACCCATTTGAAGGTCAGCGATCCAGGCCATGTAGAGGGCAATCCTGTATTCACTTATCTGGATGCCTTTTGCAGAGCGGAGCATTTTGCGGAATTTCTGCCTGAGTACCAAAATTTAGACGAGCTAAAGGCGCATTATCAGCATGGAGGCTTAGGGGACATCAAAGTAAAGCGGTTTCTCAACGACGTGCTGCAGGCGGAACTGGCCCCCATCCGAGAGCGCCGTAAGATATGGGAGCGGCGTTTGCCAGAAGTATATGACCTCTTGCACCAGGGTAGCATCGCGGCACGAAGTAAAGCCGCTCAGACTCTGCGCGATGTTCGCTCTGCCATGAAAATCAATTACTTTGAAGATAGCGACTCGCTTTGATGTGGTGAAAAAATGAACAAAACCGAAGTTTTGGAATACTTGAAACGGCATGATATTCCTTATGAGTCCGTGGAGCATCCGGCTGTCTATACATCGGCGCAGGCCAAGGCGCTTCACCTGCCCCACCCGGAGGCCGAAGCAAAAAATCTCTTTCTTAGAGACGATAAGAAGCGGAATTATTATCTTGTTACGCTACGTGAGGGGATCACGGCGGGCTTGAAGGAGGTTCAAGAAAAACTTGGCTCCAGGCGGTTGTCCTTTGCGTCGGAAGACGATTTGCGCGACTTGCTGGGGCTGCACAAAGGTTCCGTAACACCTCTTGGCCTGCTGAACGACACAGAACACAGAGTGCAATTTTTTCTGGACAGTTATTTTGCAAAGCGGTTGATTGGCGTCCATCCCAACGAAAATACCGCAACGGTTTATCTTGCAACGGAGGACATGCTTACCCTGCTTGCAGAAAATGGGGCTCCCCCCGTCCTGATTGACTTTTCATCTTGATTCACGCTACAACCAGATAAAAGGGCAAGTGCGTCCGGTTATTGAAAATAACTGTGCGCATTTTTTGCCAAACATATAGTCCGTCTCCGTACTAATGAAGAAAGGGCTATGATGAAGGCAACAATTCGTTATGAAAGGACGGTTCAGAAAAGATGGAAGGAAACAATTCCTTTTTGGGTACAGAACGTATTTCCAAACTGCTGATGCGGCTGGCTCCGCCAGTCATGTTTGCTCTGTTGATCCAGTCAATTTACAATACGGTAGACAGCTACTTTGTTTCTCAATATTCCCAGGCTGGCCTTACCGCTGTTTCTTTGATTTATCCCATTCAACTGCTTATGACGGCGGTTGCCACAGGCACGGGCGCGGGAATCAATGTCCTGGTATCCAGAACGGATGGGAGTGGAGAAACAGAAAAACAGACTGACATCATCCGGAATGGCTTTACCCTGGGCGTTTTGAATGCGCTGGCGTTTACTGTCATTGGCCTGTTGGTTATGCGCTCCTATTATCAAATTTCGTCTGCGCAGGAAGCTGTACGCGAGGCCGGGATTGCCTACACGCGGATTGTTTTTATGTTTTCCCTCGGAATTTTTGTAGAGGCTAACTGCACAAAAATGTTACAAGCGAAGGGTGACATGAAAACGCCCATGATTGCGCAGGTGGTAGGCGCATTGGTCAATCTTGTGCTTGACCCTGTCTTTATTTTTGGCCTGTGTGGTTTTCCTGCTATGGGAACAGGCGGAGCCGCCATCGCTACCGTAATCGGACAATGGCTGGCTATGGCAGTCGTACTGGTTGGCGTGTGCCAAACCTATGAAGTCAGGACAGGGAGGTTTAGCATTCGTGCCTGTCTGCAAATTTACAAAGAAGGTCTGCCCTCCATCGTTATGCAGTCGTTATATACCCTTTACATCGTGGGACTGAATCTGATTTTGAAGCAGCTTACTGAGGATGCCGTTACAGTCCTTGGAATCTATTACAAGGTGCAGGCGTTTTTCTTCATTCCGCTCATGGGGCTTCAGCAGGTGATTCTGCCGATCATCAGCTTTAATTACGGAGCGAAAAGGCCGGTTCGTGTGAAGGATACCTTAAAATACTCCATTGGCGTTTCCTGTGCCGTTATGGTGGTAGGTATGGTCGTGTTTATGACTATCCCGGATAAATTGATCGGCATATTCTCAAAGGAGCGAACTGTCATGGAAATTGGTTGCCGGGCTTTCCGCACGATTTGCTGTAACTTCCTGCCCGCAGGCGTTGCGATGATGTTTGTCGTGTACTTCCAGGGCGTGGAGCGTAGGATGGCGAGTATTTTTATTACCGTACTTCGACAGGTGTTTTTGCTTGTGCCCTTGGCATGGCTGCTACATTTCTTTGGGCTTTCTTTTGTATGGTTTACTTTTCCCGTTACAGAAGTCATCGCGGCTGGCTGTTGCGGCCTGTTCTACCGCAAAGATGCTACTTCGATCCCCTAAACGCGGAACAACAGCCCCATATGTGCCCCGTATAATTTACTATGATTTGGCACATTAAATAGAAAAGACAAGGTAGAGAAAGGGCGGGGCGGCGTTGCTACCCTGCCTTTCCTATGCAATCCTCCGCAATTCTACCCAAGAAAATTCGTCTCACGGTGAAACGCATTTTTAGAAACTTATCGGAAGTCTTGGATTTTTGGAAACGAAAGGGCAAAGAGCTACCAATGACGAGATACGAAAAATTCAATGAGATGATGTTTGAAGCCTACTGCAAAAAAGCCATCGATAACGCCGTCAAGAAAGAGAGGCAGAAAAAAGCCGTAAGAGGTAAGCTGGAGCAATCCCTTTCTGGGCTGACGGATTCCGTTCTCTATGCCCTGTCCGTGGACAATGAGGATACCGAACAGGACGAGGAACCATCCTGTGTTTTCCATGTGCGGGAAATGGTCTTTTCCATTTGCGATCTGAAATTAAGCGCCGCCTTATCTTATTTGATGCCCAGGGATCGTGAAATAGTATTGCTGTACTTTTTCAAAGGATTAAAAGGCACGGACATCGCACCTCTGCTACATATGAGCCGCTCCACGGTTGGCCGGAGACGACAGGCTGCGATGGTACGGCTGCGTGAATTGATGGAGAACTCCGCATGAGGCAAGTACCCTTTTCTATTATCCAGTCATCAAAGAAGTTTGATCCAGAGGCCGTCAAATTTATACTCCGGCATTTTGAGGGCTATATTGCACGCCAGTCCTCAACAAATTACATTGACAAATGCGGAAATATACACTCCTGTATGGATAACGACCTTCACTATCAGGCGGAAATCACAATTTTCAAAGCGATTGCCAGCTTTCGTTTCAGAGAGCCGCCTGATGATTTTATGCCTGATTTTCAAAATTAGCAGAATATTCAGAATATTTTTACTTATTATGGGTTTTATTTTAACTTTTGCCTGCTCCGCGTTGGGATGCTTTATGAGGCCAAAACAGGTGGCGAAGGAAATGCGTCTCACGGTGAGACGCATTTCACGGAATATAGGAGTTTGCATAACTTTTTGGGAAGTTTTGTAAAATCACGCGAATAATGAGCAAAATTCGATTTCTGAGGATATTAGGTTATAGAAAGACCCGTTTAACAACTGAATAGGGCAATCAGATACATTCTGTATGCGCGAAGCCAGGCGGCGGGCACGCCGGGAGAATCCCCCGTGGAAGGAGGTTGGACAGCGGGAGGACGGAGCGAACCAGGCCAGCGCCGTGAAGCTGCTGCGGCAGAGCAGCGGGCCACGAACCGCATACGGGCATGATGATACTTGCGTCGGCTATGCGTCACAGCGTAGGACGCCCCGCCACGGGAATGGGGGGAGGCACGAAAAATCCTATGGAGCGGCTTTGCCTGCCGCCGTCTGAACCTGCCTTGTTTTATAGCGTGAACAACCGAATACAGCACCGCCCAGCGGTGCGAAATTTGTCGTTAATGCGTCTCACCGTGAGACGCATTTTTTCGTTGGAAATACGTTTCACGGTGGAACACATTTTTTACAAAGGAGGGCATTTGACAAATGGCTGATTAAAGTGTACCCCATGTCAAGGACATTTTTTCAAAACAGTACAGTGAAATGATGA
>X355_Hoffmanns_Two_toed_Sloth__coassemble_1898_pt1 | contig 46722 bp, 46 predicted proteins | sample X355_Hoffmanns_Two_toed_Sloth__metabat2_high_PE_003 | metagenome-assembled genome bin X355_Hoffmanns_Two_toed_Sloth | reverse complement strand
GCAATGGCGTCCACGCCGCGTCCATGGCGCGGCGCTTTTGTTTATCGGTCATGGGCCAGCCACCCCCAAAACAGTATTGATCACTTTACTTACCCCGCTCAGCTTCAGGTCCCATGCCTGCTCGGCCCGATCCATAACCATAGCTTCCAAGTCCTTTAGGGTGTAGGCGGGAAGATCGCCATTCTTGTACTTCACCAACCCGCCGGGGCTAATGTTATAGCTCCACTGGGTGGTCACCTTAGTTGCTACGCCAAAAGGCACGCGTTGGTCCTGCAAGGCGTACCGCAGAGCATTGCCTGTCCAGCCGATGTACTTCGCTGCGACTTCCGCCGGCACGTTGTCGTATGCCAAAATCTCGTCGTCTGTCGGAATCGGCGTTGCGTTTTTCTTCATATGTTTTCTCCTTTCTATGTAATGTGTGATGGTCTGGGGATGCCATGGCGATGGTTAGGCTTGTCCCTTTCTCTGGCTTGTGGTAGAATATGGTCGGAGAAAGGGAGGTGAGACTATTGCCGATAGAAAATTTTTTGCGCTCAATGGGAATCAATTACTCTGTAAAGCGGCAACTCGAACAGGACAGAACCGAAAAGGGATTAATAAATCGCGAGAAATCCACAGGCAGAGCATATATAGGCTTTATGCCTGGAACTGACATTAAAACTGGGGATACACTGACCAACCCATCTGGGGACGTATTTTACATTATTGAAACCTTAACCGACTCATTTCAGGGAAAGCCGCATCAGCTTAAAGCCTATTATCAAACCGAAAGGGAGCGACAAATGTCTGCCCAAGCATCAAAAACGGTCTTTAATATTCAAAATGCTTATGGTTCGGTAATTGGCAACGAAAACTGCGCCACTATCAATTACAATGCATCCATCCAAACCTTGAAAGAGCATGTCAAGCAATCGGATTCGCCCGACAAAGAAAGTATGGAAAAAATTATTTCCCTGTTGGAAATGGTGGTAAATAATCAGGTTCCTCCGTCTAAGGGTTTATTTTCGAAATTTAGCGATGTAATGGAGCGACATTCGTGGCTATCCAGTTCAGTTGCTGCGACTATCCTCGGCTGGTTAATGTCGAAAATTCCATAATTTCATCATCACATTGAATGATTATTTCAAGCTCTGTGCCACCCTGCATAGAGCTTGAAATTTTGTAATCATTGACGGGTATATCCTCGTTTCCAATATGCAGGCAACAGCGGCCTTCAATTTTTGATACCGAAATTTCCACTTTTCTCACCCCCTCCTCACGCCCCGTCTCGTGGGTCGTCTGCTTTGGCAAACAATTCATCTTTGCTCATGTCAGGAAAGAACGTGTCTCTAATTGCACAGGTTTCTGGCCAAGTAAATGGAACGGCACCAGACATTTTGCTGTAGAGCGAACGACTGGAAATTCCAAGTGCAGATGCAATAGCACACTTCTTGATTCCACGCTTTGCAATTTCGCCTACCAAATTTGGATATATCGCATTCAACATTGTGTCACCTCCAAATTCATTTTATGGAACTTACAACCTGATAGTATCACCATAAAATGAATTTGTCAATAGCTTTTAAAGAAAAAAATTTCATCAAAATGAATTTCTCTTCTTGACTTTGCTATGTTCGCAATATACAATTCCAGTAAGGAAGTGATTTTATGGGCCTTGAAAGAATAAACGAGATACGCAAAGCAAAAGGCATGAGCATTGATGAGCTTTGTGCGAAATCTGGAATCCCCAAAAGCACTATTAGCAAAATTACCGCTGGCATAACTACCAACCCCACGCTCGATACAATGCAGGCCATTGCCCGCGCATTAGGTTGCCGATTGGATGATTTTGATGATACGCCACCAATAGAAAAATCCCCCGCACCAGCCGAAGCCAGCACGGGGGAAATTTCACTTGAAGAGTCAAATAATCTACTTGTTGCCCTTGGATATATCAAGCCCGGCGAACAAATCTCTGATGAGGACCTTGCGTTTCTCGAACATGTCATCGGCCTGCTCGATGCTTGGTTCGATAAAGGACATTAATGCCGCGTACACGCGCCGAGGATGTTTGCAGCGGTTCAACATTTTGTTAAATCTCTCGTTATTACTTTCCTTATGTACCCCCTCCCGGAGCAATTCCTCCTTCCCCGCTTGATCCGTTCTAACCTTCTGCGCCATGATCGCTCCTCCTATCTTCGCTTCGTTTGTGTCGCACATTATAGAACATTTGTTTCACTTTGTCAAGAATACATTTTTTCCTGTCCAATAATCCGGACTTTTCTCGCATAGTGCGCCCCTCCTTTTTGTTTCTAATACTAAAGTTTGGTGGGGCAGGCAATTCCTCACGAAAATTCCGGTAAACCGTAATCCGGTTTACCGGAAGGAAAATTATCCCGGCCAAAGGTGTTCCACAGAAGTCTTGAGTGCCCTGGCGATATGAATGGCGGTGGATACCCTCGGCTCCGCTCCCCGCTCGATGTCGCTGATCGTGCTGACCGGAACGCCGCAGGCTTCAGACAGATCCTCAAGCGTCATTTTTTCAAGCAATCTAACCTTTTTGACCAAGTTATCCAAAAAAGCACCTCTACCAAAATGATAATGGTAGGGTGCCCGAAAGTGTGTTTTGTATCCAAGCCGCGGGAGCGCGGTAAAAAAAATAGAGAGAAGGGCTTCACATGCAAACGTTCCTTGCGTTGCTTTTCATGGCCGCATTTGTCTGTATTATCGTATTTGCGATCAAGGCGATCAGGAAAAAGGGAACTCATTCAAAACTGTACCTTTTGATTTCGATCGTGGTTTGCATTGCATCTATCTTGTTCTTCCCGAGCGAACCGGATGAAGCAAACGACTATGATGCAATCACAAGTGAGCAGGTCGAAACCCCGGAATCACCGTCTCCCTCTCCGAAACCGGAGCAAACACAAACACCCGTCTCTACGCCTACCCCGGAACCCGCCCCCACCCCGACGCCAACCGAACCGCCGACCACTCCCGCGCCCACGCCAAAAGCCACCCCGACTCCTTCCCCGACATCCGAACCAGCACCAGCGTCCACCCCCACGCCTGCGTCGACACCGGTACCGGATCCTACGCCAAAGCCTGATCCAACCCCGTCCTCGGCTACCGTCAATGGTTATTCTGCCAGCATGACCGTGTACGTAAGTAACAGCGGGAAAATACATTCCGTCCACGATTGCTCGGGCATGACAAGATATACGGAAATGACGTTAGGCGAAGCCACCTCAAAAGGCTATGAATTTTGCAGCAACTGCTGGTAAAATAAAAAAACCGCCCCCAGGTCTCGCACACCTGAGAGCGGCAATACGCAAAATCCCCCAGACCATCACATCCAAAGGAGTTACTGCGCCTATTTATTGTATCATAGATTGGCGCATTTGAAAAGGAGGAATTTTCATGCGCCGTCCAAACGGTACAGGAACGATCGTAAAAATGCCGGGAACCAGAAGAAAGCCGTATGCTGTGCGGATCCCATACAAAGACAAGCGCGGGCGCGTCCACCAAAAGTATTTGAGCTACCACGCCACCCCTCGCGAGGCCCAGGACGCTTTGGACGCTTACAATGCCGCGGTTGCGGCCGGTCAAGCCCCGGCGCCCGATAAGTTGTCAACAACTCTGCAGCAGGTCTATGACGCTTGGTCTGAGCGGAAATACGCGCGGGCCGGGAATGCCTCGGTAAAGAGCTATACGGCCTCGTGGGGCCGCTTGTCGGCTCTGGCCGGTATGAAGATACGTGACATTACGGTAGACCATCTGCAGAGCATCATTGACCAGGGCGAACAAAGCGGACTGTCAAAGTCCAGCATCAATAATGATAAGACGCTGATGAAAGCTCTCTTTGCCTGGGCCATGGAACGTGATATTATCGGTAAAGACTATTCCGCGTTCGTGAAACTGCCCCATGTGGATGCTAAGTATGAAAAAGGCGCATTTAACGACCTTCAGATGAAAAAAATCGAGCAAATGGCCGCCGACGGCGTTCCCTGGGCGGATACTGTATTGATGCTATGCTACACGGGATTCCGTATCACTGAATTTTTGGAATTGACCCGCTTTTCATACAATGCAGATGAAGACTATCTTCAGGGCGGGGTTAAAACCGCAGCCGGGAAAAACCGCATTGTCCCGGTCCACCCGAAGATCAAGCCATATTTGGACGCTTGGTTGGCAAAGGGTGGCCGCTCCATCGTATGCCGGGATGATGGCTCTCCTGTTCCCACAGCTTGGTACAGGACACAGGCTTTTGCGCCGCTGATGGCACAAATCGGCGCGGATACCGCAACCCCTCACTGGTGCCGCCACACATTTTCGACCAAACTCCACGCCGCCGGTGTCCCCGAGCTTGAACAAAAACGATTGCTCGGTCACGCCGATAAAAACGTGACCGAGCACTATACTCATACTGACATAACACAACTGCGGAAGGCGATTAAAAAACTGGCGTGATTTTGCAACTAACGGTAAAAAAGCTCAGAAATTTATTTTTTAAAAAAGTTATGTATTTTTGCATTTTTAGCGTGTCAGAAGCAATCTAAATCACAAAAAAGTTACAGACCAGACCTTGAATTTTAAGAAAATATTAAACACGCGTTGGACCCTTTGGATTATACTGACGGTATGCCGGAGGATCGACGGAAAAACGGTCTCTCCCGAAGAAGGAGAGACCGTTTGACTTGAAATATAGGCGCGTATTCCGTCGGCTTTTTACTTCCCGTCCATAAACAGCAGGCCCAGGAACCGGGAAAAAATGCCGCCCAGGGTCAGCCGGGGCACGGCGGCTTCCGCCACAATGTCGATGGTCTGCTGCTCCACCCCGTCCACGCAGACGGTCATGGTGCCCAGCTTCTGTCCCGCCTCCACCGGCGCTTCCACATTTTCCGCCAGCGTCAGTTGGGTGTCCACCTGATCCACGTCCGCCTTGTCCACCAGAATGCGGGAGGAACAGCTCAGCACGGGCTGGACGGTGGACGTCTCACCCAGCAGCACGTCCACCGGCGGCAGGGCCTGACTGGGATAGACGTCCATCAGCGTGTAATTGGCAAAGCCGAAATTCAGCAGGCTCTTGGCCGTCTCGAAGCGGTCGTTGGTCGTCTCAGCCCCCATGACCACGGCGATCAGCTCCATGCCGTCCCGCTCTGCAGTGGCCGACAGGCAGTAGCGGGCGCTGTCGGTGGAGCCGGTCTTCAGTCCGGTGGCGCCCTCATAGAAGCGGATCAGCTTGTTGGTGTTGGATAACTGGAAGGCCCCGTCCCGGATGGTGTCCATCCAGATGGTGGTGAACTGCCGGATATCCGGGTGGTTCAGGATCAGCTCCCGGCTCATCAGGGCAATGTCATAGGCCGAGGTCAGATGCCCCGCCGCGGGCAGGCCGGTGCAGTTGACAAAGCAGGTGTCCGCCATGCCCAGCTCGGCGGCGCGCTGGTTCATCTGGGCCACAAAGGCCTCCTCGCTGCCCGCCAGGTGCTCGGCCAGGGCCACCGAGCCGTCGTTGGCCGACACCACGCACACCGCCTTGAGCATATCCCGCACCGTCATCTGCTCGTTTTCCTTCATCCAGGTCTGGGAGCCGCCCATGGAGGCCGCGTGGGCGGAGACCGTGACGATATCGTCATAGCTCAGCCGCCCGCTGTCAATGGCCTCCATCACCAGCAACAGCGTCATGACCTTGGTCACACTGGCCGGCTCTCTCCGGTCATGGGAGTTCTCCTCATAGAGGATGGTCCCCGTCTCCTTCTCCATCAGCAGAGCGGCCGGCGCGTTCACCGCCGGCGCTCCGGCCACCGCCTCCGCGGCCTCCTCCGCCCGGGCGGGCGCGGTCAGGCAGGTCAGGATCACTGCGGCCGCCAAAAGGGCCGCGCATGGCTTTTTCATTGCAAATCCCCCAAAATCATGTGAATTTTCCATCTGCTTCAAGGATGTGGAAAAGCCCCTGTTTTATACATTTGCATCTGTCAGGTTTTTTTGGTAAAATGACGACAACCATGATGCAAGGAGGCGACGCGGTTGAAAACTGCCGCAGTGATCCTGGCCGGCGGCATGTCCCGGCGGATGGGCCGCGACAAGGCCGCCCTTCCCTTCGGGGAGGAGACCATGCTTGCCCGCCTGGTGCGTACCTACCGGCCCTATTTTGACATAACCGCCGTCTCGCTGAACCGTCCGGGTCGGTTTGATACCTACGGCGCGCTGGAGATCGTGGACCGTCACCCCGGCGACGGCCCCATGGCCGGGCTGGAGGCCGCCTTTCTGGATACCGACGCCGACTTGATCTTTCTCACCGGCACCGACCTGCCCTTCGGCGACCCGGCCCTGGCCCAACGCCTGATGGAAGCCCGAGGGGAGCACGATATCTGCCTGATCCGCAGCGACAAGGGGCCGGAACCTCTGTTCGCGGTCTACTCCGCCTCCTGCCTGGACGCGGTGCGCCGATCGCTGGCGGAGGGCCGCCGCTCCATGTTCAACATCCTCCGGACCATGGACACCCTGGAGCTGACGGCGGAAGACCTGCCCGAGTTCGACCTTGGAACCATCCTGCGCAATGTCAACGACCCCGAGGAATACGCCCGGGCTCTCAACAAACTGTAATATTGACCTTTTCGATAACGTTTCGCAATGAGGTGGATCGTTTATGCCCCGTTTTCATCGCTTTTCACAGGGCTGCCGCCCGTATCTCTGGCTTTTATGGCTGCCCCTGTCCCTGCTCTGGCTGGAGGCTGTGGTGCGCGTATACGCCTTTCACACGCTGCTGGGCCGGGGCCTGCTCTACATTCCCCTGTTCACCCTGTCCATCGGCCTGCTTCTGGATTTTATCTGCTGCATGTTCAAGCCCACGCTCTGCCGCCGGCTGGCCACGGTGCTGCTGTTCTGCTGCTCATTCTGGTATATCGTCCAGACGGTCTATTTCCACGTCTCCACCACCTTTCTGACCCTCTATTCCGTGGGCACCGGCGCGGGGCCCATCACCCAGTTCTGGCGGAATATCCTCCTGGGGATTTTGAAATCCCTGCCCGCCCTGGTTTTAGAGGCCGCCCCCTTTGTATTGTTCCTGTGGAAGGGCCGCAAGCATTTCCCCGCCGCGGAGCCGAGCAAGCGCCTGTGCCGCCGGGTGTTTGCCGGAGCCGTGGGATTCCATCTCGCCGCCTTTCTGCTGCTGTTTCTCCCCATGGGCGGGCTTCTGTCCCCCCGCTTTCTGTATCAAAGCAGCTTTATTCCCGAGCTGACCGTGTCCAATTTCGGCGTGCTGACCACCCTTCGGCTGGATGCACAGCAGTTGCTGTTTGGTCAGCCGGAAGATCCGCCGGAGGACACTCCGGCGGATCCCGCGTCCGAGTCGGACGCGGACCAGGTCCTGGCTCCTTCCAACACCCCGGCGCCCCGGGAATATAATGTGATGGACCTTGATTTTGAGACCCTGGCGGAGGAAGAAAGCGATGAGGTCCTCAGCGCCGCCCACGCCTGGTTCGGCAGTCGGGAGGCGACGGCGAAAAATGAATACACCGGCATGTTCGAGGGGAAAAACCTGATCTTCATCACGGCGGAGAGCTTTTCCCCCTACGCCATTGATGAAGAACTGACGCCCACCCTGTATAAGCTGGCCCACAGCGGCTTCCAGTTTGAAAACTTCTACACCCCGCTTTGGTGGGTCTCCACCTCCGACGGCGAGTACGTCAACTGCCAGTCCCTGATCCCCAAGGCGGGGGTCTGGTCCATGAAGCAGTCCGGCTCCAACACCCTGCCCTTTACCTTGGGCAACCAGTTCCGGCGGCTGGGGTATGACACCTGCGCCTACCACAACCACTACTGGGACTATTACGGCCGGGACATTTCCCACCCCAATCTGGGCTATGACTACAAGGGTCGGGACCACGGACTGGAGATGACCGATCTGTTCCCCGAGTCCGACCTGGAGATGATGGAGCTGTCCATTCCCGAGTACCTGGACGAGACGCCCTTCCACGTCTACTACATGACGGTCAGCGGCCACATGAACTACAACTTTACCGGCAACGACATGGCGATCAAGCACCGGGAAGCGGTGGAACACCTGGATCTCAGCGAGGAGGCCCAAGCCTACCTGGCCTGCAATATGGAGCTGGACCGGGCGCTGGAGTATCTGCTGGAGCAGTTGGAGCAGGCGGGCATTCTGGAGGACACCGTGATCTGCCTGACCCCCGACCACTACCCCTACGGTTTGGAGAAGGAGTGCATCGACGAGCTGGCCGGCCATGAGGTGGAGGAAAACTTTGAATTGTATGAATCCACCCTGATCCTCTGGTCGGGAGACATGGACGATACCGTCACCGTCAGCAAGCCGTGCTCCAGCCTGGATATTCTGCCCACCCTGTCCAACCTGTTCGGCCTGGAGTATGACTCCCGTCTGCTGATGGGCCGGGACATTCTGTCCGACAGCGAAGGGCTGGTGGTCTTCTCCAACCGCAGCTTTTTGACCGAGCACGGGTGCTACAACGCCCGCACCGATGAATTTGTTCCCTACGACGACGTGGCCGTACCGGAAAGCTACGCCCAGGCGGTCATGACTCAGGTCAACGATATGTTCTTTTTCTCTGCCGTCGTGCTGGAAAATGACTACTACAGCACGCTGGGGCTGACAGAAACCTAAAAATAATCGATGCAGACAAATTTCCATTCATTTTTTCCGTGTAAGTGCATATACTGGTCTGTACATCACAAATTTGAATGGAAAGGATGCCGCGAAGCATGGATGAGCGCGAGACTGCCGTCACCAATATAGAACTGACCGAGCCGCCGGGCGATGTAGACGACCTGATTTTTTACCACGACCCGGAGTGGTACGCCAGTGAACGATAAGGAAGCAGCCCCTTAGGCGCAGCGGCCTGAGGGGCTGCCTGATATTTTCCTTTACAATTGCGGCGTCATCCGATATAATACTATGGCAAATCAAAGAAATGAGTGAGCGATCATGCTGCAATTCGATGAATATAAGGTCAAGCTGAATAACCTCCGCCCGGCGCTGGACGATCTGGACCAGGCGCTGAACCTGGACGCGGCAGAGCGGGAGATCGACATGCTCCAGGCGGAGAGCGCCGCCGACGGTTTCTGGGACAACCTGGAAAAAGCCCAAAAAGTACAGCAGCGCTTGAAGCGGCTGCAGGACAAGGTGGACGCCCAGAACAAGCGCAAGGAGCACTGGGCCGACCTGATGACCCTGTGTGAGCTGGGCAACGAGGAGGAGGACGAGTCCCTGGTGCCCGAGTTGGAGGAGGGCTTCGCCGCCCTGGAGGGCGAGATGGAGCAGGCCCGGCTGGAGACCCTGCTGACCGGCGAGTACGACAGCTCCAACGTGATCCTGACCATCCACCCCGGCGCGGGCGGCACCGAGGCCCAGGACTGGGCGCAGATGCTGTACCGCATGTACACCCGCTGGGCGGAGCGCCGCGGCTTCTCCTACGAGATCATGGACTACCAGGACGGGGACGAGGCGGGCATCAAGTCGGCCACCATCATGATCGAGGGCGAGAACGTCTACGGCTATTTGAAGGGCGAGCACGGGGTCCACCGCCTGGTGCGCGTCTCCCCCTTCGACGCCAACGCCCGGCGGCAGACCTCCTTCGCCTCGGTGGAGATCATGCCCGACCTGCCGGAGGATGTGGAGGTGGAGATTCGCCCGGAGGATATTGAAATGCAGGTCTACCGCGCCTCGGGCGCCGGCGGCCAGCACGTCAACAAGACCTCCTCCGCCGTCCGCCTGATCCACAAGCCCACCGGCGTCGTGGTGGCCAGCCAGCAGGAGCGCTCCCAGTTCCAGAATAAGGACAACTGCATGAAGATGCTGCGCGCCAAGCTGGTGGAGCTGCAAATGCAGGAGAAGGCGGAGAAGATTTCCGACCTGAAGGGCGTACAGTTGAAGATCGAGTGGGGCAGCCAGATCCGAAGCTACGTCTTCATGCCCTACCAGTTGGTCAAGGACACCCGCACCGCCTTCGAGACCAGCAACATCAACGGCGTCATGGACGGCGACCTGGACGGCTTCATCAACGCCTATCTGACCGCCAACGCCACCGGAAACTGGGCGGCGAAGTAATCTAAATCCATCCGTTAACAAGGTGCCGGGAAAGCCATTGTCTTTGTTCGTGTTTGGGTTCCCAGTATAAACAAGGGTCTGCTGCAAAAATTGACCATTTTGCAGCAGACCCTTGTTTTGTTTATAAGACCCCCGTTTAACAGAGGAGAGGATCAGAACGCGTATTTTTCGAGTATTTCCATTAACTTGGCGTAGGAATCCGGCTCAACCGCCTTTTCCAACGCCTGAAGCTGTGCGGGGCGGATCACGTCGAGGTAGGCTTGAACCTGCTCTTCGGTCAGATAGGTGACCTCGCAGGATTCTTCTATCCTGCCCCATTCTTCCGCATCGGCTTCCAGTTCATGCTCTCTGGTACTTTCCAGTATTTCGGCGCACTTGGTTTCAATCAGCGTCCGGACGGATTCAGGCCAACTTGCCCAGGTGTCCTGAGCTACCACAATATTGACATAGTTTATCGGGGTTCCCGGAAGGTTTGTCGCATAAGTCACGATTTCATTGAATTTATTGTTGAGGAATGACGAGGACGAGCAAAATACACCGTCGCAGACGCCGTTTTGAATCGCCGTGTACGCGTCGGAAGAAGAAAGTGTCACGGGCTGGCCTCCGATAGCACTGATCGCAAGCGCGATCTCATTGTTCGGCGCACGGAAAGTCAAGTTCTTCGCGTCATCCGCCGTCACAATGGGATTGTGATTGTTGGCAAGGCAGTCTGTACCGCCGTCAATGATCATGCCGATCGTATGGACTGCAAGTTTTTCCTCGATGAGGCCGTTCACGTAATTGAGCACTCCATCTTCCGCTTCAAATGCGGCAGCCTGATTCTCCATATCAGTGAAAACGCCGATCAAGGAGTGAACCGCAACTTCGGGTACGTACCCGGAGTAGGGGCCGACGCTTTGGATCCCGATATCGGTGGTATGCCCGCGGATACCGTCGAGCATCGAGTCCTCGCTGAGCAGCGAGCTGTTGGTATAAACTTCGACAGTTACCTTTCCGTTGGTTTCAGCCTCCAGGTACTCAGCAAGCTCATATGCGCTGGTTGACTGGTTGTTGGTATCGGCCTTCGAAGTTGCGATACGAATGGTGAACGGTTCGTAATCATCTTCTGTGTGGTCAGCGGGATCCGTGTTCCCGACGGATGAGGTGCCATTGGAAGCACAGCCGCTCAAACAAAGAGACAGCACCATGATCACGCTGAGCAGAATAAGCAAATACTTCTTCATCTTCATTTTTCCTCCTTAAAATCTATAAGATATTTATGATCAACCGGCTGCCGGGGATCACCCCATGGTCGAAGGCAGCCAGAGAACAAGCTGGGGAAACAGAATGATCAACACGCAGGCTGCCAACGTAGCCGCCAAGAAAGGTGCGGCCCCCTTAATGACCTCCGAGGATCTGAGGTCATCGAATTTCTGGACGATAAACAAGCTCGTCCCAACGGGCGGAGTCACCTTTCCAATGCACTCCAGCATGATCATCAGAATACCGAACCAGTACAGATCATATCCATATTGGGTCAGCGTCGGCGCGACAATCGGCACGACCAGCACCATAATCGCGGCGCCATCGATCAGACAGCCGAGCCCCAGGCAAAGCAGTATGACCACGATCAGGAAAACCCAGCTTGGCACACCCTCCACCAGCGCCATCACTTTATTGGGCAGACGCATCAGCGTAACGCATTTTTGCATCATCTGAGCGTCAATCAGAATCAGCTCAATAAAAGCCACGGAATAAACGCTCTTCCTGATGGTGCCCCACAACTGCCTGACATTCATGGTGCGCGCCAGCAGAGAATATGCCACCGAATAAACAGTCGCAACGGCGGCAGCCTCTGTGATCGTAAAAAACCCGCCGTAAATGCCGCCGAGGACAATAACCGGCATCAGAATTGCGAAGACGCTGTGTTTCAATGCCGCCAAGCGCTCTTTTCCTGTGTATTTGCGCTGCTTGATCTCGGTGTCCTTGCGGCAGATAAGCACCAGGGTAACGATCAGCAGGATGCCCACAATAATCCCGGGGGAAGCGCCGGTTATAAACAGCTTACCGATGTTCAGTTCCGTGATTTGTCCGTAAATCACCATCGGATTACTGGGGGGGATCAGGACGCCGATACCCGAAGCGGTGGCAATCAGGCCGGCGGCAATGCTCTTTCGATAGCCGTTGTTCACCAGGGTCGGATAGGCAATCGCGCCGATGGCGACACAGCAGGCCGAAGCGCTGCCGGACAGTGCCCCAAAAATGGTACAGGCCAAGACAACCGCAATCCCCATACCGCCGCGGATATGCCCGACAAACGCTCTTGCCAAACCGAATAAATCGTCGCAAAGCCCGCCTTTGGCCATGACCTGTCCCGCAAAAATAAACATAGGCAGGCTGAGAAGTGTATATTTGCTCACATACCGATACGCCATGAACGGAATCTGTTCCACAAGCCCTGGCGTGGCGCTGAAGGAAACAACAAACGCCAGCATGGACGCACACATAATGCAAATTGCGATAGGCGTACCGGAAAGAAGCAGGGTGAGCAGCACAATCACCAGGCCAAGCACCGGTTGTATCTTCATCAAATACATACCGAGCGCGATCAGGAACACAAAGCCGCCCATCAGGAGATACGGATTGTTGAGTCCCTTCCCAAACGTCAGACCTTCCGGATTCCGAATAAGCTGAAACAGGCGTTCAAGGAAGAGCCTCAGCCCCATCAGAGCCATGATAACAAGCGCGACTGCGGCAAAAATCTTTTGCGGCCAAATAGGCAAGGGCACATAATTGCCGCTTTGTTCATTCAGTTTGAAGGAATCCCACGCCCATGTAAAGAAATACTTGGCAAACAGGCTGCTGGAGACAAAGACGATCAAATCCTGCATGGTTTCCATCAGGAGCTTTGTGCGGCCCTCCAACTTCTCCACCAGAAGGTCGGTGCTGGCATGATGCCTGTGGCGCAGCCCGTCGGAAAAGCACGAAAATACAAAGACAACAAGAAGATAGGTCACCCAGTCCGCCAAAGACAGGATCGGATTTCCAAAGAGACGGAAGATGATATCCAGAACAACCATTACACCAGTTACGATCAGCAGAACCGCCGAGATAGTGGAAAGGGCGGACGATAGCCCATCCAATCCTTTGACCAAGTAGTATAAGGGGCCCTTTTTCTTTCCTATCACCGCTTCCAATGCATATCCCTCCTTTCAGAATAAAGCAAATCGGTAAGTACAGAGATATTTTCCAATCTTTCCAAGCCATCGACGATTTCCACGATTTGCTCGGCTTTTTCTTTGGATATCGTATAGGGTCCGTATGTCGTTACCGTATCGATGAATTTTTCTCCTACCTGTTCCATCGGCCAGATGGGCACGTCGCGGTTGCGCACAGTCTTCGAGTATACCGTGCCGTCTTTCATTGTGATATGTAGCCTTGAATCATTTGTCACAATATCCTTGGCGGCGACCGGCGTCACCTTCTTGGCCAGGGCCACGACCTCCGGGTCCACCATTGCCTCCAGGTCAAAATCCTTCAGCTTTGCCGGGCCGCGGATAATGGACGTAGCAATCAAATACGGCTGGCTGAATTGCGCCTCCGCCCGGACGGGCTTGTCCCCGACATCGTAAGTGAGCTTTTTCCCCACAATGGAGTTGTGGTGTACCGCGCTTTCCACGGTGATAGACGCTATTTCCCTGTAATCGAAGTGATACTCCTCGCAAAGCAGCAGCGCGGCCACGGCTGCAGGATGCGTTACGCCGCAGGAAGGAAACAGCTTCAGTCCCCGTTTGGTCGTCTTGTTCAGCTTGGTAATTTTATATTCCTCTCCCAGGCCGTCTGTAATCACGTTCAAATCAACGTCAGCTCTGTATTCCGGCGGCACAAAAGAATTGTACCAGCCATGCTGGCTCTGCAGCACGTCCTTCATTCCGCGCAGTCCGTACTTGGACAAGAGAGCTGATTCCACACCGTTTCTTGCGGACAGAGCCATGATCGTATGGACCGCCTCCGCAGCGCTGTTCGCCAGAGCGTGTGTGCCTCCACAGCGTCCGAACACAATACCGAGTGCATTTGCTATGCCGTCCTCGTCCAATCCGATCAGCTTAGACGCGATGGCAGCCGCGCCAAAAAGCACGATCGTGGAGCCAGGGCAAAAACTTCCAAATTTCAGGCGATCATCGCCTTTTACGGAATCGTGGATCCGCACATGAAGATCCTCGCCGGCGGCCAGAGCCGCGATATACTCCTTTCCTCTTATGCCGCCGCAGGAATCGCTTACCGTGAGTCCTACCGGAACAGTGCATGTCATATCGTGAAACACGATCCCGCAATCGTAGTCTGTGGCATAGGCGGCACAACTGTTGAGAAACACCGCGTGCGGAAGCGGCAGCCTGCCGCCGAGGACATAGATCGGAGCCTCCGGCTTCCCTCCCCAATTCCGCATAAGTTGGTTCTCTTTTATACAGTCGTTGGCTCCCGCAAACATACAGCCGATTATGTCGAGCGTCGCTCTTTTCGCGGCCAGCACAGCATCCGGGGGCAGTTTATCATAGTTGGTTTCGGCTACATTGCGGGCCAGCCTCTGCATAAGGTCCATCCGATTCTCCTTTCACGTTTCTGCCATCCGCTTACAAACGCATTATCTCAGGTGGGAATAGGGCAGCGGGTACAGTTCGGTAGTCCAGACCTTGTTGGCTGTATCGTACCAGACATTCGAACGATGATGGCATTTGACTTCGCCATCAGCCCATGCCTCCAAATCGACGATTCGGAACAACCGCTTAACATGAGTCGTACAAGCCCTGCCGGAAATGATATTGAACGTGGCGATATGTTCCGCGCCCATATCTCTGTGGTGTTGGATGCTCTCCGCTTTCCAGCGGGTATGGTAATCAATCATTCGGTTGCTCTTGATCTCGATGTCGGCCCAGAAATAGAGATTCAGCTCCTCGACGCTGTCCGCCTCACCATCCTCGTAAAAGTTGGGCAGGACGGAGTAATCGCACTGGTCCATGAAGGTATATTCGAGTCCGTCGCAGTATTCGTTCAGTTCGGGAGTAAAATACTCGCCGACCTTTCCGCGGAACCAAGTGTTCAAATCTGTAATCTTGAACAAACTCATGACAGCATTACTGCCCTCACGTCCTGCAATAGTGGTAAAGGTCGCAATATGTTCCGCGCCCCTGACCTCCAGATTTTCGCGCCAGAAGTCTTGGAAAGCCTTCAGTTTGATGGGCTTCACCGCAAAGGTCGCCAAGCAGTAGAATTCATTTTTCCCCATACTGTTTTTCCTCCTGATGTTTCAAAAGTGTTTTTCAAGTTTCAAAGATCCAGCGGCTGCTTTCCTCATAAAGCCTGCGGATACTTTCCGGCCTGTCTGAGCCTGCCCATTCATCCACGTTTTCCAGCCCGCCGCCGAAAGAATCCTCGTTGTATTTGCTTAAACGCACGCACTGGTTCCAGTTGCAGGGGCGGAACTTTTTCAGTTCCTCACGAGGAATGTAAAACGTGCTGTCTCCAAACGCCGGATCAAGGCGGTCCCGCTCATAGATACCTTCGAAATAGACCAGCCCCCATTTGCCGCTTCTCTTCTCCGCCCGGAAATGCAGCCGGCTCCAAACATTCAGGTCGACCAGCTCTCCACTCAGTTCGGTTCGGAAATTAATGACACAAATACACTCCGCTACCGCCCGGTTTCCGTTGAGCCAAACGGGAATGTTATAAATTTTGTGCGTGGAAGGGGCCTTATCCTTGCGGCTGGATTTGGCAAGGAACTCGTCAATCGGTCCCTTAAACCAACTGGCATATACTTCACCGTCATCAAACCAGCATGCACGCTCCTGCTCAAAGTGCCCATAGTCGCGGCAATAGCGGTCCGTCTCCACCAGCTCCCGCACGCACGCCTTGTCCAACATCTCCTCGCTACTGAAATTTCCCGCAGGGATCTCAAAAAACATCTTCATCTGCAGCCCTCCCACTCAATGCTTTTCGCATATGATGTAAATCTTCACCTGCCCATTGGTTTCTAAAAACATGATACAATTTCTATTGACTTTTGTGAAATTGTTAGTATAAATATAATTATAGGCTGAAACTATAAATATATGGAGGCCGCTATGGAGCTGCATCACCTTTATTACGTCCTCATGCTGGCGCGGGAGAAGAATTTTTCCCGCGCTGCGGAAAAGCTGTTCATTACGCAGCCCACCCTGTCCCAGCAGGTGAAAAAGCTGGAACACGAGCTGGGCTTTCCGATTTTCCGGCGCAGTACCAAAAGCGTCACGCTCACCTCCTACGGCGAGCTGTTCATTGTACGTGCACAGAGGATCATTGATGAATTTGAGAGCTTCCAGCAGTGGGTGACACAAATCAGGGAGCAGAAAAGCACCAAACTCTCTTTCGGCACAAGCGCCCTTACCGCCCCTCATGCTTCGGCCTGTATCCCAGACTTCATCCATCAGTTTCCAGAGGTACAGTTTATCCACACTGAGCAGTGGGACCCTGTATTGATGCATATGATCAAAGACGGCACACTGGATATCGCACTGGTGGGATTGCCCAGAAACGACGCCGACCGGGCAGGGCTGCACATTTTCCCTATCTGGGAAGAGCATGTCTGCGTGGTAATGAGCAACACCCATCCCCTTCACGACAGAAAGGGCGTGACCCTGCAGGAACTCGCCAATGAACACATTATTGCGACCTCCTCAGAATCCGGTCTGACACGGCTCATGAAAAATGAATTTGCACTGCAGGGATTGAATCCAAACTTCATGCTCAATCTTATCAGTATTGAGGCCAGACTTTCCATGGTAATAAAAGGCGCCATTACCTTTGTCATGAACAAGCAATTCGAATGGTACAATCAGAAAAACCTTTCTGTCATTCCTGTAGAACCCAAAATCCACCGTACCCTTGCGTTGATCGCCGCGGCAAACCGTGAAATTTCAGTTGTGGAAAAAACGTTTATCCAAATCATCAAAGAGGGTGTTGCCAAACGGCTGGAATCCAATGAAGCAGGGCTGACCATGTGAAAACATGCACGTTAAATTGCGGAATCCGCAACATACAGGAAAAGGCCGGGAATCTCTTTACGTAGATGCTTTTATCCATACCTATCGAACCGCCCGCACTGCCGGAAACCGAGTAATTGCGAAACGGCTTTCTCTCTGGAGCGAGAAAGCCGTTTTTTCATTTGCCTTTCCCTCACAAATTGCATATAATATGGGATACATGAGAGGAGCGATACAGATGGAACTGCACCTGCTTGCCGTAGGCGACGTGGTGGCCCCGGCGGGACTGGATTTTTTGACCCGGCGGCTGCGCACATTGAAACAGAACTACGATGTCCACTTCACCGTGGTCAACGGGGAAAACGCCGACCGTGTGGGGCTGACCCCCGCCCAGGCGGAGGCCATGTTCGACGCGGGCGCCGATGTGGTCACCCTGGGCAACCACACCTGGAACCGGATGCAGATCGTCCGCGCTCTGGACGACAACCCCTACCTGCTGCGCCCCGCCAACTTCACCAGTCTGGCCCCGGGCAGGGGACTGGGCGTCTACGACGGTCCCCGGGGCCTGCGCATCGCGGTGCTGAACCTGATCGGCCGGTGTGAGCTGGATTTCAACGCGGACAACCCCTTTACCACGGCGGATAAGCTGCTGAAAGTGGTAGACGCCGACCTGACCGTGGTGGATTTCCACGCCGAGGCCACCAGTGAAAAGGGCGCTATGGCCTGGTATCTGGACGGGCGCGCCCAGGCCCTTTGGGGCACCCACACCCACGTCCCCACCGCCGACTGTCAGATACTGCCCCAAGGCCTGGGGTTCGTCACCGACCTGGGCTTCACCGGCCCGTCCCAGTCCGTGCTGGGCGTGCGGCCCCAGCAGGCTGTGAACCGCTTCCTGGGCGCGCCCCCCAGCCGCTATGAGCCGGCCGAAGGCCCCCGCAAGCTGGACGCCGTGCTTTTTACCATTGACACCAACACCAAGCGCTGTACTTCCGTCGTCCGGGTGGACGAGCAGGAGTGAGGAGGATTACTTTGCGTATTATTCACGCGGCTGATTTCCATTTGGATTCACCTTTTGACGGTCTAAGCCCCGAACAGGCGGTGGAACGCCGCCGGGAGCAGCGGCAGATCCTGGAGCGTCTGGCCGAGCTGGCCCGCTCCACCCGGGCCGAGGCGGTGCTGCTGGCGGGCGATCTGCTGGACAGCGACCGGGTCTACTATGAGACCGCAGAGGCGCTGGCCAAAGCCCTGGGACAGATCGACGCGCCGGTGTTTATCGCGCCCGGCAACCATGATTACTTTACCGTCCGCTCCCCCTACGCGGTCAACGCCTGGCCGGACAACGTACATATCTTCCGCTCGGAGCAGATCGAGGCCGTGGAGCTGCCCGACCTGAACGCCGTGGTATACGGCGCGGCCTTTTCCTCCGGCAATCAGGAGAAAAGCCCCCTGCGCGGCTTTTCCGCACCGGACGACGGCAGGCTGCACCTGATGGTGCTCCACGCCGATGTGGACGCCCGGCAGGGCAGCCGCTATGGTCAGGTCTCCACTGCGGACATCGCCGCCTCCGGGCTGGATTATCTGGCGCTGGGCCACATCCACACCTGCACCGGCGTGCAGATGGCGGACCGGGTCCCCTGGGCCTACTCCGGCTGCCCCGAGGGGCGGGGCTTCGACGAGACCGGCGTGAAGGGCGTCCTGTGCGGCACGGTGGAGCCGGGCGGAAAAGCCGACCTGGAATTTATTCCCCTGTGCCGGCGGCAGTATCAGATCCTGGAGCTGCCCGTGACGGCGCAGGACGATACGGACAGCATCGCGGCCAAGGCCCTCGCCCACGCCGCGCCCCGCGATTTGGTGCGCTTTGTGCTGACCGGGGAATCGGACGACGGGGTCATCGACCTGACCTCCCTGCAGGCGCGGTGCTCCGACGCTTTTTACAGTGTCTCCTTCCGGGACCGCACCCGGGTGCGCCGGGACCTGTGGGCACGGATGGAGGAGGAAAACCTGACCGGGCTGTTCCTGCGCCGGATGCAGAAAAAGCTGGCGCAGGCCGCGGACGAGGAGCAGGCGGCCCTGATCCAGAAGGCGACCAAATTCGGCCTTGCGGCCCTGGAAAACAGGGAGGACTGCGCGCCATGAAGATCAGAAAGCTCAGCGCCACCTTCGGCAAGCTGCGGCAGCAGACGCTGGAGCTGGGGGACGGCCTGAATATTATCGAAGCCCCCAACGAGGCAGGCAAATCCACCTGGGCCGCCTTTTTGCGGGCCATGCTCTACGGCATCGACACCAAGGAGCGGGACAAAAAGGGCGTGATCGCCGAGAAAAACCGGTTTCAGCCCTGGGAGGGCGGCGGGATGGAGGGCTCCGCCGAGCTGGTCTGGGCGGGCCGGGAGATCACCCTGCGCCGCACCGGGAAGGGCAATTCCCCGCTCAGCCAGTTCCAGGCGGTCTACACCGGCACCGAGGAACCGGTGCCCGGCCTGCGCGGGGACAGTGTGGGCGAGACGCTGACCGGCGTGGGCCGGGAGGTATTTGAGCGCTCCGCCTTTGTGGGCCAGAGCGCCATAGCCGTGAACGGATCGGCGGAGCTGGAGCGGCGCATTTCCGCCATCGTCTCCTCCGGCCAGGAGGACGTGTCCTTTTCCGAAACGGAGCAGCGCCTGCGGGACTGGAAGAACCGCCGCCAATCCAACCAGAAAAACGGTCTGATCCCCCGGTTGGAGGAGGAAAAGGCCCAGGTGACCGCCACCCTGGAGCGCCTGGAGAGCGCCAACCGACAGGCCGCCGACGCCAGGGCCGGGATCGGCGCGCTGGAGGGGGAGCGGGCCGATCTGGAAAAGCAGGCCCAAGCCCACCGCGCCTTGGCGGACGCCCGGGCCAGGGAGCGCTATGACGCGGCCAAGGCGGAGTTGAACGAGGCCCAGGCCGCTTTGGACGCGGTGCGCCGGGAGCTTCAGCGCAGAGGCGCCCCCCCGGATGAGGACGCTCTGCGCGAAATGCAGGGAGAGCTGTCTTACCTGAACACCCTGGACGCCAACATCCGGCAGGCCCGCCGGGAGTGCGAGGAAAAGAAGGTCCCCTCCCTGGACATTCCCCACCCGGTTTTCGCCGGCATGGACCCCGCCGCCGTGCGGGAACGGGCGAACGCCGACGCCAAGGCCGCCCGGCAGCATCAGGAGGATGCGGGGAGCAAAGGAGCGCCCTTCCGGCTGCGCATGACCGTCATCGGGATCCTGCTGCTCGCCATCGCGGGCGCGCTGCTGATCCAGTTCTTCGGCGGCGCGCGGCCTGTTCTGTTCGGCATTCTGGCCGCCCTGTGCCTGGTCGCTGTGGGCGTGGCTGTTGTCTGGGGGCTGGTCCGCCACTGGCGGGAAGCCACACAGGTATCCAAGCTGCTGGAAACCTATGGCGCGCAGGACGGCACAGAGATCGTCGCGCAGGCCAGGGCATATATCGCCCAGTGGGAGGCCGCGAGCCAGGCCCGCACCGATGCCGCCGTCCGCGCGGTCACCCTGGAGCGGCTGGAGGCGGAACGGGAGGAGCTGGCGGAGCGCCTGCTGACGGCCGTCCACACCTTCGCTCCTGAAGTCACCGACCTGTACGGCGCGTCGGCGGCGGTATCCCTGGCGCTGAATCTGGGGGAAAAGGAGCGCTCCGCCGCCCTGCGCCTGGAGAGCGCCGAAAAGGTATTTCAGGCGGTGACCGCCCAGGGTATCCCTGAACAGGCCGGGGTGCCCGTCCAGGCGCCCACCCTCAGTGAGCAGGAGGTCCTCGCCCGGCTGACCGCCGTACGCGGGGAGTTGTCCCGGCTGAATGAGAGTCTGACCATGGCACAGGGTGAGCGGAACGCCCTGGGCGATCCCGCCGCTCTCCAGGCCCGGCTGGGCGAGCTGGAGGGGGAACTGCGCCGCCGCCGGGAGGAGTACGACGCTCTCGCGGCCGCCATGGACGGCCTGAACGAGGCCAACGCCGAACTGCAGGAGCGCATGTCCCCCGCCCTGAACCGGCGGGCGGGCGAGCTACTCCGCCGGTTGACCGGCGGAGCCTACGACCAGGTGTCCCTGACCCGGGAATTCGAGGCCCTGGCGGGCCGGCAGGGCGATGTGACGCCCCACCGGCTCCTGACCCTGTCCAAGGGAACGGCCGATCAGATCTACCTTGCCGTGCGTCTGGCGGTGTGCGACCTGGTCCTGCCCGGGGACGATCCCGCCCCCCTGATCCTGGACGACGCTCTGGTCTGCTTTGATGACGAACGCCTGGGGCTGGCGCTGGAGCTGCTGCGGGATTTGGCTTCCCGGCGGCAGATCCTGCTGTTCACCTGCCAGAGCCGTGAGCGGCTGTACCTGGAGGGGCAAGAAAACGTCTGCGTCCGGCGCTTGCAATCCTAGGCCCGCAGGTGTATGATAAGAACAGCTATTTTTTAGGGGGTATCCCATGGCGAAGCAGACCAAACCGGAAGAGAACAACCCGGAAACGCCCAAGCTGACCAAAGCGCAGGAAATGAAGCAGGACCTGTACTTCTGGCTCCAGGCCCTGACCATGGCGCTGGTAGTCTTGATCCTGCTGTTCACCTTTGTGGGGCGCATCATCTCCGTGGACGGAGAATCCATGCTGCCCACCCTCCACCACGGGGACATGATGCTGCTGCGCAGCATCGGCTACACGCCCGAGCAGGGCGACGTGGTGGTGCTGACCAAGGATTTTTCCCACTACGTGGATCAGCCTCTCGTCAAGCGGGTCATCGCCGTGGGCGGACAGACCGTGCGCATCGACTATGCCGAAAGCAAGGTCTATGTGGACGGCGTGGCCCTGGATGAGCCGTATATCAACGAGGCCATCATGTTCCGGCCGGGCGGCGATCTGACCATCTCGGAGATGACTGTGCCCGAAGGCTCCGTTTTTGTCATGGGCGATAACCGCAACAACTCCAGTGACAGCCGCCATTATCAGTTGGGTGCCATCGACAACCGCTACATTCTGGGGCAGGCGGTCATGATCCTGCTGCCCTTCCAGGACTTCGGCGTGATCCAGTAGGGGGTATCCATGTCCAAAAAAGAAAGCCCGGAGCAGGCCAAGCTCACCCGGGCGGAGGAATTCAAATTCGACTTATACGGCTGGCTCCAGACGCTGACCATCGTACTGACGATCCTGATCCTGCTGTTCACGTTCGCGGGGCGCATCATTTCCGTGGACGGGAATTCCATGCTGCCCACTCTCCACCATGGCGACCTGCTGCTTCTGCGCAGCGCCGGCTATACGCCGGAACAGGGTGACATCGTCGTGCTGACCAAGGATTTTTCCTACCATGTGGGCGACTCCATCGTCAAGCGGGTCATCGCCGTGGGCGGGCAGACCGTCCGCATCGACTACGGCGATGGCACGGTCTATGTGGACGGCGTGGCGCTGGACGAGCCATACATCAAAGAGCGCATGGTTCGGCCGGCGGGCGAGACGATCGAAGAGCTGACCGTACCGGAAGGCTCGGTCTTTGTTATGGGCGATAACCGCAACGATTCCAGCGACAGCCGAATTTATGAGCTGGGCGCCATCGACAACCGCTACATTATCGGCAAAATGGTCACGATCCTGGTTTCTCCGTTCCAACTGGGTCTGACCGACGGAACAAAAGGAGGCGCTTGAATTGGACAAGATTTTATTGGTCAACGCCTGTGTACGGCCCGACTCCCGCACCAACCAATTGGCACAGCATGTACTGAGCAAGCTTGAGGGCCGGGTGGAGGAAGTCCGCCTGTTTGACGAGCGCATCCCGCCCCTGGACCTGGAAGGGATGCAGACGCGGGATGCCTGCGTGCGTTCCGGCGACCTCTCCGCGCCCATTCTCCGGTACGCCGGGCAGTTCGCCCGGGCGGACGTGGTCGTGGTGGCCGCGCCCTATTGGGACCTTCTGTTCCCCACCGTGGTGCGCGCCTACTTTGAGGCCGTCACGGTGACGGGCGTCACCTTCCGCTACACCGCCGAGGGATTTCCCGAAAGTCTCTGCAAGGCAAAGAAGCTCATTTATGTGACCACCGCCGGCGGCCCCATCGGGGAGCGCAATTTCGGCTTTGAATACGTCAAGGCCCTCGCCCAGACCTTTTACGGCATCCCGGAGGTTCTGTGCTTCACCGCGGAGGGTCTGGACATCATCGGCGCGGACGCGGCGGCGATCATGGAAGCGGCCAAAGCTACAGTCGATGAAACGATGAGATAGAGAGGAAGGATGGCACGATGAACGTCGTCGCGTTTAACGGAAGCCCCCACAAGGAGGGCAATACTTACCACGCGCTCCGGACGGTCTGCGCCCAGTTGGAGGCGGAGGGCATCGAGACGGAGATCGTCTGGGTAGGCGGGCATGAGGTCAAGGCCTGCAAAGGCTGCAATATGTGCGCCCGCAACCGGGACGAGAAGTGCATTCTCCAGGGGGACCCCGTCAACGAGTGGGTCCGGAAGATGAAGCAGGCCGACGGCATCCTGCTGGGCGCGCCTGTTCACTACGCGGGCATGGCCGCCGGGTTCAAGGCGTTCCTGGATCGGGCCTTCTACGTCTGCGGCAACAACGGGAGCCTTCTGCGCCACAAGGTGGGCGCGGCGGTCACCGCCGTGCGCCGCTCCGGCGGCGTCTCCACCGCCGACGGACTGTACCACTATCTGAACTACTCCGAGATGCTGCTCCCCACCTCCAACTACTGGAACGTGATCCACGGCCTGAAGCCCGGCCAGGCGGAGGAGGACGGCGAGGGAATGCAGATCATGGAAGTCCTGGGCCGAAACATGGCGTGGCTGATGAAGCTGGTGGAGTACGGCAGAGACGCCGTGCCCGCCCCCGCGCCGGTGAAAAAGACCTTTACCAACTTTATACGATAAAGAAAAACACGCAGCCTTCGGCTGCGTGTGAGCCTGTCGAAAAAGTCCCGAAGGACTTTTTCGACAAAAGGATGCAGCCCGCCGCAACGCACAAATTGTCCGCCTAAGGCGTACAATTTGCACGTTTGCGGGCTGAGAAGTGTTTTCTCCGAGGGAAGGTCCCCTGGGCAGCATAGCTGCCCAGCCTGCGCTAAAAATGTGCCACTGGCACATTTTCTTCACGCTGCGGCATGTCGCCGGAGAAAACGGATTTCATTTGATTCGCGGCGTGCGCGCCGCGAACTCTACGAGGTTTTTTGACAGTCTGACACGCAGCCTTCGGCTGCGTGTTTTTTACAATTACAATTCCTTATACATCGCCGGGGCATCGGCCTTGCCCACGTGCTCGGCCACCGTCAGGACTTCCACCCGGACGGTCTTTTCCCCGAAGCGCAGCTCCAGCACGTCGCCCACCTTTACGTCGTAGGAGGCCCGCACCGGACGGCCGTTGGCGCTGACCCGCTGGTTGTCGCACGCCTCGTTGGCCACCGTGCGCCGCTTGATCAGCCGGGAGACCTTGAGCCATTTGTCCAGCCGCATTCTATCCCCCCTTTCTCCGTCGGAAAAGCGGCCCCCGGGCTTGTCCCGGAGGCCGCTTTCTGTCTGCGGTACGAATTTTACTTAACGATCCACAGCGTCCTTCAGGGCCTTGCCGGCCTTGAACACGGGGACCTTGGAGGCGGGGATCTCGATCTGCTCCTTGGTCTTGGGGTTGCGGCCGATGCGCGCGGCGCGGGCCTTGACCTCAAAAGAGCCAAAGCCGACCAGTTGGACCTTATCCTCCTGTGCCAGGGCGTCCGTAATCACGCTGATGATGGCAGCAACGGCAGCTTCCGTGTCCTTCTTGGACAGGCCGGCCTTTTCGGCAGCGGCGTTGATCAATTCTGCTTTGTTCATGTGTGACTTCCTTCCTCATTTGTTTTGTGCAATGATGGTAAATTTTATATACTTTAAAGTGTTTCCACTTTTAAGCCAACTTATCATGGCTCACGCCCGGGACAGGCGCTTGGCTTCCTCCCACAGTGCGTCCAGCTCGGCCAGGGTCATGCTCTCCATAGCGCGGCCCTGCTCCCCGGCCAACTCCTCCACCTTGGCAAAGCGGCTGATAAATTTATCGGTGGCGGCGGTCAACGCCTTCTCGCAGTCCACCTTGACGAACCGGGACAGGTTCACGGCGGCAAAGAGCAGGTCGCCCAGCTCCTCCTCGATATTGCTTTGCTCGGCCACGGCGGTCTTCAGTTCGTCCAGCTCCTCGCCCAGCTTGTCCAGCGGACCGGACACCTCGTCCCAGTCGAACCCCGCCTTGCGGGCCTTGGCTTGGACCTTTTCCGCCCGCCACAGGGAGGGCAGGCTGCGGGCCACGGAATTCAAGGCGTCGGTATGGGAGTTTTGACTTTTTTCCCTGCGCTTGAGCTGATCCCAGTTTTCCAGCACCTGGTCGGTGCCCGAGACCTCCACCTGCGCAAAAACATGGGGGTGGCGGTAGATCAGCTTTTTGCAGATGCCGTCGGCAACGGCGTCCAGGTCAAAGCGGCCGGCTTCCCGCTCCATTTGGGCATGGAAAACCACCTGGAGCAGCACATCGCCCAGTTCCTCCTTCAAGTGGTCAGAGTCCCCCTCGTCAATGGCCTCGACCGCCTCGTAGGCTTCCTCCAGAAATTCCCGCCGGACGCTTTCGTGGGTCTGCTCCGCATCCCAGGGGCATCCCCCCGGCGCGCGCAGGATCGCCACGATCTCCTCCAGGTCCTTGACCCCGTATTGATCCTTCTTTACAAAATCTATCATATTTCTCAACCTTCTGCAAGTAGTTTTACGTATTTAATTACTGAATATGAAGGATTTTCGCGATTTTCTCTCCTTTTGGCATGAGCGCAAGGTCCTCCTTCGAGATCACGCGCAGCGCAAGGACCAAGGCAGCATAGACCACAACGGCGATTACAATGGCGGCCATGGTGGCCAAGCGGTTGCCCAGCTTCAGGAAATTGGTCAGCAGGCCGTAGCTGCCCCAGGCGGCGGCGCCCATCAGCGCGGCGGCAATCAGCGGTTTGACAAAGACCTTGGTATAGCTGGGCGCCAGAGGGATCACACGCTTGATAATGATCAGATCCAGCACCGCTACGGCGGCGAAGCAGCACAGGGTCCCGACGGGAGCGCCCTTGATGTTGATGTCATAGTTGCCCACCAGAGTATAGTTGACCGCGATTTTGATCACCCCGCCGATGATCACGGTGAGCACGGGCAGGTTGACGTAGCCGTGGGCCTGCAAAATGGAATTGCAGATCAGCATGATGCAGACGAAAATGGTGGCAAGTCCCAAGGTAGCCATCAGCGGCGCGGCGATGTCCAGATCCATCTTGCCGGGAAAGAGCAGCTCTACGATCGGACCGGCCAGGGAAAAAAGGCCGATGCCCATGGGCAACGCCAGGATCACGCCGATGTGCAGGGCGGATTCCGAGGTCCGGCTGGCGGCCAGCTTATCACGCTTGGCCAGGCAGGCGGACACGGCGGGGATCACGCTGGCCGTGATGGCCACCATGAGCTGAGAGGGCAGGTTGTAGATCGCCATGCACTTGTCATAAATTCCCTTCAGGCCCTGCGCCATATACAGCTCGGCGGCCACGCCGCTCGGCTCGGCCGCTTGGGCGTAAGCCTCCTGGCTGATCAGCTCGGGCAGGTTTTCATACATCTTTCGCAGCAGCGACAGCACCACCCTGGTGTCAATGATGGTAACAATGGAAATGGCGGCGGAGCCCAGCGTGATGGGGACCGCCAGCTTTAACAGGCGGGCCAGAATATCACCGGCGGCGTCCGCCCGGTCATGGCTGGGCAGGCTGCGCTCCCGCCGCCGGGACCGCAGGTAGCGGGCCGCCAGATAGACCAGGGCGAGGATACTGCCCACGGAGACGCCGAAAATGGCGCCCGCCGCGGCCATGCGCTGGATATAGGCGTCTCCCCCCTTGATCGTGCGCAGCGCGAGAAACGCCAGCGACAAGCCGATGATCAGCTTGCACAGAGACTCAATGATCTGGGAGACGGCGGTGGGGATCATATTGGAGTGGCCTTGGTAATAGCCCCGGAAGGTCGACATGATGCACACGCACAGCACGGAGGGGGACAGCGCCCAGATGCAGTAGACGGCGGAATCGTCCCCCATCAGGACCGCCAGGGGCGCGCCGAAGAAGCTCATGGCGATAAAGCTGAGCAGGCCCAGCACGGTAAAGGTGCCCAACGCCACACGGAAAATGCGCCGGATCTGATTGCGGCGGCCCAGGGTGTCCGCCTCGCTGATGGTTTTGGACAGAGCCACCGGAAGGCCCGCCGTGGAGATGGTCAGGAACAGATTGTACACATTGTACGCGGTGTTGAAATTGGTATAGGACTCGTTGCTCAGGATATTGCCCAGGGGGATCTTGTACAGGGCGCCGATCAGCTTGACGATGATGGAGCCGACCGCCAGGATCGCCGCGCCGCCGTAAAATGTATTTTTCTTTTCCAAGTGAGACAAGGGCCACACGCCTTCCTAAAAAGAGTGGTAGATGATTACTTCTCAAAGACCAGAGGGAGGGCGTATTCCGTGACCTCCCGCTTGACGCGCTCCAGGTCGATGGTGCGGAACACCCCTTCTTTGTATATGACTTTTCCCCGGGCCATATTCATGGTCACATTGCAGCCGCGGCTGGCGTAGACCAGATTTTCGATCACATCATGGCAGGGGAAATTGTTGGGCGCGTCAAAATCCACCAGGATCAAATCGGCCTCATAACCCGCCTCGATCTTTCCGGTTTTTCGGCCCAGCGCCCGGCCGCCGTTGACGGTGGCCATCTTCAGCGCCTCATAGGGGGCCACGGCCCGGGGATCGCAGGCGGCCCCGTTGTGCAGGACGGCGGCCAGCTTGATGTCGGCAAACAGGTCGGCGCTGTTGTGGGAGGACATGCCGTCCGTGCCCAGCGCCACGTTGACTCCCGCCTTTCTCATGGCGGGGACAGGCGCGATGCCCGAACCCAGCTTCAGGTTGGAATAGGGGTTGTGAACAACGGCGACGCCCTTGGCCGCCATGACCGCCCAGTCCTCAGGGGTGGTGTACACGCAGTGGGCGGCGATGCCGCCGTTTTCCCACACGCCGTACCGGTCCAGGATCTGAATGGGCGTCTTCCCGTGGCGGGCGAGGCTGTCCGCGTGCTCTGAGCGGGTCTCGGATACATGGACGTGCATCCCCAGGCCGTGGGCCTGGGCGTAATCGGCCATCCACTTCCACAGGGGGGCGCCGGAGGTGTACTCCCCGTGGATGGAGGCGTCCACCTTGATCTGGCCGCCGTTGGCGTTGTGCCACTCCTCGGTCAGGCGCTTTTGATTTTTGCAGTCCTTGCAGGTCTCCGGGCTGAAGTCCCCGGGCGCGCCGAAATAGACGCCGCCGCAGGACAGGTTGGCGCTGATCCCCGCCTTCACCACCTGTTGGGCGATGGCGCCGGTGTGGGCGTACATATCGGCGATGCAGGTCACGCCGGAGGCGATCATCTCGGCCAGTCCCAGCGCGGTACCGGCGGCCACGGCCCGGTCATCCAGGCGCGCCTCGGCGGGGAAGATATACTCGTTCAGCCAGGTGTGCAGGTCACACCCGCCGCCGTAGCCCCGCAGGAGGGTCATGGGGATATGGGTATGGCAGTTGACAAAGCCGGGCATGAGCACCTGGTTTTTGCCGTGGATGACCTCCTGAAAGGTGCCCACGGGGCGCTTGCCGCCCACATAGGTGATCTTTCCGTCCTCCACAGCCACATAGGCATTTTTTAAAACGGTCTTTTCCTCGTCCATCAGGACGGCGGTGACTTCCTGGATCAGCGTTTTCATGGCAAGCTCCTTACATCCGCTCCAGACAGGTGAGCACCAGCGCGGAGAATTTCTCCCTTGCGGCGGCGGCGGCGTCCAGCACCTCCCGCTCGCTCAAGGGCTGGTCCAGGATCCCGGCGGCCATGTTGCTCAGCAGGGTAAAGCCCAGCACCCGCATCCCGCAGTGCCCGGCGGTGATGACCTCGGGCACAGTGGACATCCCCACCGCGTCCGCCCCGGCCGCGCGGGCGAAGCGCACCTCGGCGGGCGTCTCATACTGGGGGCCGGGGAAGTACATATACACGCCCTCCCGCAGGGAGATGCCCAAATCGGCGGCCGTGCTCCGGGCCAGCTCCCGCAGGGCGGGGGTATACAGGTGGGACGCGTCGGGGAAGCGGGGGCCGAACTCGGGAATATTTTCCCCGCGCAGGGGGGATTCCATAAAAATTTTCAGGTGGTCGGTAATGAGCATCAGCTCCCCGGCCCCCCACCCGGTATTGACGCAGCCGGCGGCGTTGGTGACGATCAGCGTCTCACACCCCAGCAGGCGCAGCACCCGCACGGCGTAGGACACCTCCTCGTAGGAGTAGCCCTCATAGTGGTGCATCCGCCCCTGCATGACGGCCACGTCCTTGCCGTTCAGCCGGCCAAAGACCAACTGCCCCTTGTGGCCGGGGGCGGTGGAGACCTTGAAGTACGGAATCTCCCCATAAGGAACAGCCACCGCGTCCTCCACCAGATCGCCCAGGTAGCCCAGGCCGGACCCCAGCACCATGGCGACAGCGGGCCGGAAGTCACCGATTTTTGCGCGGATGGCGGCGGCGCTCTCCTGATATTGAGCAAAGGTATAGTTCATCAAAGGCCCTCCTGTTGTATTTTCATCAAGAGTATAGGTATTTTACACCATACAGCAGGAAAAAGCAAATAAAACAGGCGCCCGCTCATTGCGCGGGCGCCTGTGGGTCAAAAAATCAGTTGTCCAGGCGGTACTTCTTCTGGGGCACGTAAGTACAGTGGAGCAGTTCGTGGGCCTTGTGGCCGCCCGGCTCGCCCAAGTACTCCGCATAGACCTGCTTCAGGACGGGATTCTCGTGGCTCTTGCGGTACTGCTGGCCCGCGTCCTGGTCGTACAGGGCCTTGGCGCGCAGGGCGCGCAGATCCACAAAGGAGCGCACGTCGGCGGGCTGCTGGGGCTGGCCGCCGCCGTTGACACAGCCGCCGGGGCAGGCCATAAACTCGATGAAGTCATACTGCAGCTTGCCGGACTTGACGCCGTCCAGCACCACCTTGGCGTTGTGCAGACCGGAGGCCACGCACACCCGGACGGTCCTGCCGGGCAGCTCGTAGGTCGCCTCCTTGATGCCCTGGGTCCCGCGCACCTCGTGGAACTCCAGAGGCGCCATCTCGCCGTTGGTGACCACCTCCACCACGGTGCGCAGGGCGGCCTCCATGACTCCGCCGGTGGCGCCGAAGATGGTGGCCGCGCCGGTGGACACGCCCAGCATCTCGTCAAAGTCGCCCTCGGGCAGGTGGTCGAACAGGATACCGGCGTGGGTGATCATGCGGGCCAGTTCCCGGGTGGTCAGGGAGATATCCACGGGCATGCAGCCGTTGACCATGCGCTGCTCCTCCCGCTTGATCTCATACTTCTTGGCGGTGCAGGGCATGATGGAGACCACCACGATGTCCCGGGGATCCAGGCCCATCTTGTCGGCATAGTAGCTCTTGACCAGAGCGCCGAACATCTGCTGCGGGGACTTGCAGGTGGACAGGTGGGGGATCATATCGGGGTGATGCTGCTCACAGTAGCGGATCCAGCCGGGGGAGCAGGAGGTGATCATGGGCAGGGTGCCGCCCTCCTGCAGCCGGTGGAGGAATTCGGTGCCCTCCTCCATGATGGTAAAGTCGGCGGCGGTGTCCACATCGAACACCTTGTCAAAGCCCAGCCGGCGCAGGGCGGTAACCATCTTGCCCTCCACATTGGTGCCCACGGGCAGGCCGAAGCACTCGCCCAGCGTGGCGCGGACGGAGGGAGCGGGGCCGACCACCACATGCTTGGTGGGATCATGGAGCGCGGCCCAGACCTCGGCGGTGTCGTCCTTTTCCGTCAGAGCGCCGGTGGGGCAGGCCACGATGCACTGGCCGCAGGAGACGCAGTCCACTTCGTTCAGGTCCCGGTCAAAAGCGCAGCCGATGTGGGTGTCGAAGCCGCGGTCATTGGCGCCGATCACGCCCACCTCCTGATACTTGCGGCAGGCGGCGATGCAGCGGCGGCAGAGCACGCACTTGGAGTTGTCCCGCACCAGGTGCAGGGCGGAGGCCTCGATGCGGGGGGGCAGCTTGTCGTTGGCGTAGCGCACGGCGTCAATGTTGAAGTCGGCGGCCAACTGGCGCAACTCACAGTTGCCGTTGCGGGCGCAGGTCAGGCACTCCATCCGGTGGTTGGACAGGATCAGCTCCAGCGTCAGGCGGCGGGAGGCGCGCACCTTCTCGGTGTTGGTATAGACCTCCATCCCCTCGGAGACGGGGTACACGCAGGAGGCCATCAGGCTGCGGGCGCCCTTGACCTCCACCACGCAGATGCGGCAGGCGCCGATCTCGTTGACGTCCTTCAAATAGCACAGGGACGGGATCTTGATACCGGCGCTGCGGGCGGCCTCCAGCACAGTGGTGCCCTCGGGCACGGTGACGGAGATATCGTTGATCTTCAGATTGATCATTTTCTGTTCCATCTCGTTCTCCCTCCCTCAGCACTTGCTGATGGCGCCGAAGCGGCAGTTTTCCATACAGGTACCGCACTTCACGCACTTGTTCAGATCAATGACGTGGACCGCCTTCACCGCGCCGCTGATGGCGTCGGCCGGGCAGTTGCGGGCGCACAGGGTGCAGCCCTTGCACTTCTCGGGGTCGATGACATAGCGCAGCAGGCTCTTACACACGCCGGCGGGGCAGCGCTTTTCCACCACGTGGGCGATGTACTCATCGCGGAAGTGCTGCAGGGTAGACAGCACCGGGTTGGGCGCGCTCTGGCCCAGGGCGCACAGGGAGCTGTTCTTCAGATGGTAGCACAGCTCCTCGATCGTGTCCAGATCCTCCAGGGTGCCGTTGCCCTCGGTGATCTTGCACAAAAGGTCGTACAGGCGCTTGGTGCCGATGCGGCAGGGGGTACACTTGCCGCAGGACTCGTCGATGACGAATTCCAGGAAGAACTTGGCGATGTCCACCATGCAGTTGTCCTCGTCCATGACGATCATGCCGCCGGAGCCCATCATGGAGCCGGCCGCGGCCAGAGATTCATAGTCGATGGGGGTGTCCAGCAGAGAGGTGGGCAGACAGCCGCCGGAGGGGCCGCCGGTCTGGGCGGCCTTGAACTTTTTGCCGTTGGGTACGCCGCCGCCGATGTCCTCGATGATGGTGCGCAGGGTGGTGCCCATGGGGACCTCCACCAGGCCGGTGTTGGTGATCTTGCCGCCCAGGGCAAACACCTTGGTGCCCTTGGACTTCTCCGTGCCGATGGCGGCATAGGCCTCGGCGCCGTGGTTGATGATCCAGGTGATGTTGGCGTAGGTCTCCACGTTGTTCAGCAGGGTGGGCTTGCCGAACAGGCCCTTGACCGCCGGGAAGGGCGGACGGGGCCGGGGCTCGCCGCGCTTGCCCTCGATGGAGATCATCAGAGCGGTCTCCTCGCCGCAGACGAAGGCGCCCGCGCCCAGGCGCAGCTCCAGGTCAAAGTCAAAGCCGGATTCAAAAATATTCTTGCCCAGCAGACCGTATTCCCGGGCCTGCTTGATGGCGATCTCCAGGCGCTTGATGGCGATGGGGTATTCGGCGCGCACGTAGATATAGCCCTGGTGGGCGCCCACGGCGTAGCCGGCGATGGTCATGGCCTCCACCACGGAGAAGGGGTCGCCCTCCAGCACGGAGCGGTCCATGAACGCGCCGGGGTCGCCCTCGTCGGCGTTGCAGCAGACATACTTCACGCCGTCGTCACTGGTGGCGTCGGCGGTAAACTGCCACTTCATGCCGGTGGAGAAGCCCGCGCCGCCGCGGCCGCGCAGTCCGGAGGCCTTGACGGTGTCGATGACCTGCTGGGGCGGGATCTGCTCCGTCAGGATCTTACCCAGGGCGGCGTAGCCGTCCACACCGATGTACTCCTCGATGCTCTCGGGGTTGATGACGCCGCAGTTGCGCAGGGCGATGCGGAGCTGGTGCTTGTAAAATTTGGTGTCGGACAGGGAGGTGACGGCCTCACCGGCGTCGCCCTCCATATGTAACAGGCGCTTGACGATGCGGCCCTTGATGATATGCTCTTCCACGATCTCGGGGACATCTTCGGGGGTGACGCGGGTGTAGCAGGCGCCCTCGGGGTAGACCATGACGATGGGGCCCATGGAGCACAGGCCGAAGCAGCCGGTCTTCACCACACGGGCTTCCTTGTCCATGCCGTGGGTCACAAGCTCCTTCTCAAAGGCGTCCAGCACCAGAGCGCTGTCGGAGGAAGAGCAGCCGGTGCCGGTACAGACCAGAATATGGGAACGGACAAAACTCATCTTCTGTGTCCTCCCTTATTCGGCCACGCCGATGGTATATTCGGCGACCACATGGCGGTTGACCAGATGCTCGCTGACGATCTGGGGCACCATGTCGGGGGTCAGCTTCACATAGGTCACCTTTTCTTCGCCGGGAACATAGACTTCTACGATGGGTTCCAGCCGACAAACGCCGATGCAGCCGGTCTGGGTCACAGTCACATTGCTGAGATTCCGCTTTTCGACCTCGTTCAGAAACGCGGTCAGAACGGGGCGGGCGCCGGCGGCGATGCCGCAGGTGGCCATGCCGACGACCACACGGATGCGGTCTTCGTCGTTATCACGGATATCCATTTGCTTTTGCATCCTGTCGCGGATGGCCTGAAGCTCTGCCAAGCTCTTCATGGGTTTCACTCCTTTATAATCTGTTCCTGTTCCAAAAGGTATTCCTTGATCCACAGGGCAACGGAAGGCTCGCTCAGCGGCACCTCCGGCCCCAGGACGGCCCGAAGCTCCCGGGTATCCAGAACAAAGGTTCCTTTGGGTGTGGTATGGCGGTAGGTCCACTCCACATCGGGCGCCCCCTGGATCAGCAGGGACACGGTGGAGGGCAGGTCGCCCAACGGCGGGCAGTCGATATGACCGGCCCGAAACAGGGCGGTGACCGTGGTGCCGACGCCCACCCGGCTTTCGATCTCCACACGCCCGCCGGTCTGCTCGGCCGTCATGCGCAGCAGGGGCAGGCCCAGCCCTACCTTGCGGGTGGTGCGGGTGGTGGTGAAGGGGTCGGTCACACTGGCCAGAAATTCCGGGGACATTCCCTTGCCGTCGTCGGCGATCACCAGGCGGCAGTCGCGCGCCTCGTTCTCCTCCAGGGTCAGGTCAATGTGCCCCGCCCCGGCGGTGACGGAGTTCTGGGCGATGTCCAGCAGGTGGAGGGACAGTTCCTTCATTACTTGTACTTATCCAGAATGGGGCCGACCTTCTCCGGGGTCAGGCGGCCATAGACGTCCTCGTTGATCATCATGACCGGGGCCAGGCCGCAGGCGCCGATACAGCGGCAGGCGTCCAGGGAGAATTTCCCGTCCGGGGTGATGGAGCCGGGCTTGATGCCCAGCTTTTCCTCCACAGCGGCCAGCACGTCGGCCGCTCCCTTGACGTAGCAGGCGGTGCCCAGGCACAGGCTGATCTGGTACTTTCCTTTGGGGTTCAGGGTAAACTGCGCGTAGAACGATGCGACGCCGTACACTTCGGACAGGGGGATGTCCAGACCCTCGGCCACAATGATCTGCACCTCTTCGGGCAGATAGCCGAAAATCTCTTGCGCCGCCTGGAGCACCGGCATGGTCGCGCCCGGCTGGCCCTTGTGCTCCGCAATGACCTGGCGGAGCTTCTCTTCCTGCTCCGGGGTCCCACGGTAGGGAACGACGGTCTTGCAGTTTGGCATAGTTCACTTCCTCCTTCTTTCTTCTTGATTCAGGGTTTACGAGGTCTCTCTTTCTCGTTCGATTCATGATTTCTATATATACATATATTAAGAATACCATGAAGCACGCCGCAAAAAAAGAAAGGTTAAAAAAATAACGTCAGAAAGTTTTTCTCTTTTATGGAAAAAATTTGTGGATTTCGTCAGCCTCAAGCCTGTTCCAGCCAGTGCAGCACCGCCGCGGCGGTGGCCTCGGGCACGTCCATATACTGGTGGGCGTCCGGGATCCGGTCCAGGTCGTGGGCGTCGCACCCGGAGATATGGCGCAGGCCCCGGAGGTCAGGCCGGTCAAACAAATCATCCGGGCAATACAGCGAGACCTCGGCCAGCGGGAAGCGCAGGTCGGGGTCCCACAGGCCCAACTGGGAGAGCAGCGAATTGGAGGGCCGGTCAATATGGGCGGGGTAGGCCAGTCCCCCAAAGGAGGCCACCAGCTCAGGCACCTCCTGCAGACCAATGTCGGCGGCGCCGGCCAGCAGGTGCGTCTCCTCCCCCAGAACCGTGTCCCCGCTGTCCATAAGGAGCTGGCGGCCAAAGGCCCGGCTGTTGTTGGGGATGGAGGGAAGCAGGCCGCCCACATGGCGGGAAAAGGCGTCCGCCTGCTCCGGCTCCGGGAACAGGCAGACCACATGCACCTCCTCCCGGGTGCACAGCTCCATGCCCGGAAGGGCCAGCAGGCCGTACTGCCCGGCGGCCTGACAGAAGGCGGCACAGTTCCCGGAGGAGTTGTGGTCGGTCAGCGCCACCACGTTCAGTCCCGCCAGCGCGCACATGCCCGCGATATTGGCCGGGGTCATATCATCGTCCCCACAGGGCGACAGGCAGGAATGCAGGTGAAGGTCAAACGCCAGCTTCACATGTCCCGCCTCCCCAAATCAGCCAACATGCGTCCGGCCTGTCGCCCAGGCACGCAAAGCGTGCCCGCGCCGCCGGCGCGTGAATCCGCAGCAAAGCGAGGATTCCCGCAGGGGCAATTCATTTGCCCCGAGGAATTCCAATCAAATGGGGTCCCCGGACGATGCCCCGCATCGTCCGGGGCTGACAGGCAGGAATGTAAGTGAAGATCAAAAGCCAGCTTCACATGTCCCACCTCCCCAAATCAGCCAACATGCGTCCGGCCTGTCGCCCTGGCCCGGCCATCTCCACTCTTCACTCTTCACTCTTCTCCAGCGCTTTGCTCAGTTCCACAGCGGCCCGGAACGAGCCTTTCCCGGTCCCCAGCAGGTTGATCCCCTGGGCCTGGGCTTTCTTCAGCAGGTTGGGGTCGGGCTGCACGCCCTCGGTCAGGATCACACAGGCCACATCGGACAGGGCTGCCACGGCGGCCACGTTCTGGTTGGACATAATGGTGATCCAGGCGTCCCCGGACTGGGCGCGGCCCATGACCCAGGACAGCAGGTCTCCCATGTAGCCGCCGGTGATCTCCCGGTCCGGCTCCGGGGCGGAGAATACGGTCAGGCCGAAGGCTTCGGCGGCTTGCGCGACAGTCATAAACAGATCTCCTTTCTTTGGGCACGGTCCCGGCCTTTGGAATATCCGCAGCCGCGGACCGCGCGGCGTTTTGGCGGGGAGACCCCCGCCCCGTATGTCTGCTTCCGGCCCTTACCGGCGGGAAATATTTTTCGGCGCGGCTCCCCGCTCGGGCTTGGATTGGCGGCGGAAGGGCGCGGGCAGATATTCGTCGGCGTCGCTCTCGCCCGCCATGTACTGCATCCGCTCGCGCATCTTGAAGATGCAGTCCTCCTCGCTGGCCCGGCCCAGCACCACGTCCTCGGCAAAGGCGTGGCAGGAGGGTGCGCCGCAGGAGCCGCAGTGCAGACCGGGCAGGTGGCTCTCCAGCTCCTCGATCCGGATCAGCTTTTCCATGGCGGCGGCGCGGTCGGTGTCCAGCAGGAGGGACGGAATATACTCCAGGGGCTTGTCGGAATGCACGATATCGGGCGATTCCCCCATCTCGGAGCAGCGGTTGCAGGCGACGGGCAGGAACTTCATCAGCCGTTTGATGTGCATATGGGCGCCGAAGGGATTCTCCACCGTCAGGCAGCCGCCCACGCAGCCCTCCACACAGGCGTTCAGTTCGATAAAGTCGGCCTCGGGCAGGCGGCCGTCCTCGATCTCCTCCAGCATGCGGATGACGTTTTCGATCCCGTCCACCGCCAGGTAGCGCTGGCCCAGCCGGGCGGCGGACTCGCCGCCGCAGTAGGCCCAGCCCACCCCCATGATGCCCACGGAGGACATGGGCTTGACCTCCTTGAGATTTTTCATGGGGGACAGCAGCTTCAGGTAGATATCCCGGATGGAGAACGCGCCGTCCAGCACCGGCTCGCGCAGGGTGACCGGGGTATGAGCGGCGGTCACCTTGGCAGGGCACGGAACGATGGAAAACACGCCGATCTTCTCCGGGGGCAGTCCCGTTTCGGCCTGCGCTTCCTTTCTGGCCAGGATGGCGGCCAGCTCCTCAGGCAGGATGGCCGGGGTGATGTTCCGGATCAGCTTGGGAAAGCGCATGCAGATCAGCCGCAGCACCGTGGGGCAGGCGGAGGAGATGCGCGGCGTGACCGGGATCCCCTGGGACAAGATCTTCTGCCGCGCGATATCGGACAGGTACTCGGCGGCCTTGGCCACCTCGTACACTGAATGGAACCCGATCTCCAGCAGGCCGTTGAGCACCACGTCGATGTCGTTCAGATTCTGGAACTGGCCGTAGAGTGCCGGGGACGGCAGGGCCACCCGGTACTCGTACTTCTCCAGCACGTCCAGCTTGTCGGACACCGACTTGACCGCCTTGTGGGGACATACCCGGATACAGGTGCCGCAGTCGATGCAGCGCTCGGCCAGGATCATGGCCTTCCCCCGGCGCACCCGGATCGCCTCGGTGGGACAGGATTTGATGCAGGTGGTACAGCCCCTGCACCGCTTGTAGTCCAGGACGACGGAATGCTTCATATGCTTCCCTTTCTAAACACGAATTTTCATGTACACCGTGGTGCCCACGCCCACGGTGCTCTCCACCGACATCTCATCGGAATACCGCTTCATGTTGGGCAGGCCCATGCCGGCGCCAAAGCCCAGGTCCCGGGCCACGTCGCCGGCGGTGGAATATCCCTCTTCCATGGCCCGGTCGATATCGGGGATGCCCGGACCGGTGTCGGCCAGGGTGATGTTGATCTCGTCCATGCCCACCTCCACAGTCACCTTTCCGCCGTTGGCGTGGATGACCATGTTGATCTCGCCCTCGTACATGCAGATGGACGCCTTGCGGATCACTTCCGGAGCAAAGCCCAGCCGCCGCAGGGACATTTTCATTTTGGCGGAGGCCTCGCCCGCCTGGGTCAGGTCGCCGCCCTCCACGTGATAATTCCAAACGATCTTCTCTGCCATCGGTCACTCACCTACCAGTCCGTTGGTGTACAGCAGCCCGCAGGCGGAGTACATCCGCCGCTTGGAGGTCATGACGACGATCCCGCACTCCCTGGCCAGCCGGAGGATGGCCTCGTCAGGCACCTTGCCCCGCACGAACACGATGCACTTGATGTCCATCATGTCCGCCGTGCGCACCACCTGGAGGTTCACCAGACCGGTCAGCAGCAACGCCTGGTTCTTCACATAGGCCAGCACGTCGCTCATGAAATCGCTGCCGCAGGCGGACTCGATCTCCTGGTCGAGGTATTCCTCGCCCCACAGCACCTTGGCGTCTAAAATGTTCCGCACGTCATACAAGCGCATGGGAATGCCCCCTCCTACACATATATAAAAATTATATCACATATGTCAACGGGAGGAAAGCAGGGAATTCCACCCCATTCTCCACAAAGAGGGCGGCGGAAGGGGGATGTTTTTTCGTCCGTCCCGTCATTGACTATTCCTCTGCGCCCCGATATAATGAATGATATTCTGCAAGTCACCTTATTATAAAGACAAATTACGTTCTTGAGGGAGGAAAACGCAATGGCAAACGAGCGTGTATACAATTTTTCCGCCGGTCCATCCATGCTGCCGTTAGAAGTGCTGCAGCGTGCCGGGGCTGAGATCACCAATTATCAGGGTTCCGGTATGTCCGTGATGGAGATGAGCCATCGCTCTAAAGTCTTCATCAAGATTTTCGAGGATGCCCGCGCCAAGCTGAAGCAGCTTCTCCGTGTGCCCGACGGCTATCAGATCCTGTTTCTCCAGGGCGGCGCCTCCACTCAGTTCTCCATGGCCCCGCTGAACCTGATCGGCAAGACCGGCAAGGCCGACTATGCCGTGACCGGCAACTTCGCCAACATCGCCTATAAGGAGGCCAAGAAGTACGGCGCCATCAATCTGGCCGCCTCCAGCGAGGACAGGAACCACACCTACATCCCCGCCCAGGAGCAGTTGAAGCTGGACCCCGAGGCCAGCTACTTCTACTACTGCGCCAACAACACCATCTACGGCACCGAGTGGCAGTATGTGCCCGAGACCAACGGCGTGCCCATCGTGTGCGATATGTCCTCCGACATCCTGTCCCGTCCCGTGGACGTGGGCAAGTACGGCATCATCTTCGCCGGCGCCCAGAAGAACATGGCCCCCGCCGGCCTGACCGTGGTCATCATCAAGGAGGAGCTGGCCGGCCATGAGCTGCCCTACACCCCGCTGATGATGAACTACAAGACCATGATCGACAAGGATTCCATGTACAACACCCCGCCCTGCTGGTGCATCTACATGCTGGGCCTGACCCTGGAGTGGCTGGAGAGCCTGGGCGGCGTGGAAGGCATGGAGAAGATCAAGGGCAGGAAGGCCGGGATGCTCTACGACTGCATCGACAACTCCCGCCTGTTCACCTGCGCCGCCGAGAAGGGCTCCCGCTCCGATATGAACGTGACCTTCCGCTCTGCCTCCGAGGAGCTGGACGCCAAGTTCGTCAGCGAGGCCACCGCCGCCGGCTTCACCAACCTGAAGGGCCACCGCTCCGTGGGCGGCATGCGCGCCTCCATCTACAACGCCATGCCCACCGAGGGCGTGGAGAAGCTGGTGGACTTCATCACCGCCTTCGACAAGAACAACTGATTTGACAAGGAGAATGGCCCATGTTTCGGATCAAAACTTTAAATAAGATTTCCACCGTCGGTCTGGCTGAGCTGGATCAGGCCCGCTTCCAGGTGGGGGACGACGTGGAGAACGAGGACGGCATTCTCGTCCGCTCCGCCAAGATGCACGACTACGAGTTCCCCGACGCCCTGCGGGCCATCGCCCGGGCGGGCGCGGGCACCAACAACATCCCCATTGACCGCTGCTCCGAGGCGGGCATCGTGGTGTTCAACACCCCCGGCGCCAACGCCAACGCGGTCAAGGAACTGGTGCTGTGCGCCATGCTGGCCGCCTCCCGCGACGTCATGGGCGGCTATGACTGGGTGCGCGAGCAGGCCAAGGACCCCGGCGTGGATCTGGCCGCCGCCGTGGAGAAGGGCAAGTCCGCCTTCGTCGGCCCTGAGCTGTACCGCAAGACCCTGGGCGTGGTCGGCCTGGGCGCCATCGGCGCTCTGGTGGCCAACATCGGCCTGAGCCTGGGTATGGACGTCTACGGCTACGATCCCTACCTGTCGGTGGACGCCGCCCTGCGGCTGGACCGCCATGTCCATGTGGTCAAGAGCGTGGACGAGTTGTACAAGGTGTGCGACTACGTCACCCTGCACATCCCCTGCACCGACAAGACCAAGAATTTTATCGACGAGGAAGCCATCGGCAAGATGAAGGGCCATGTGCGCGTGCTCAATCTGGCCCGGGGCGAGCTGGTGGACGACGACGCCATGATCGCCGCCCTGGAGTCCGGCCGGGTGGCCAAGTACGTCACCGACTTCCCCAACAACAAGATCGCCCTGGCCAAGAATGTGGTGGCCCTGCCCCATCTGGGCGCGTCCACCCCCGAGAGCGAGGACAACTGCGCCGTCATGGCCGCCCGCCAGTTGGAGGACTACCTGGTCAACGGCAACATCGTCAACTCGGTGAACCTGCCCCGGGTGGAGATGGAGTGGAGCGGCATCTGCCGCCTGTGCCTGATCCACCGCAACATTCCCGCCATGCTGGCCAACATCACCCTGATGCTCTCCAAGGAGAACGTCAACGTGGAGAACATGACCAACAAGAGCCGCGGCGATTACGCCTACACCCTGGTGGACGTGAACACCCGGGTGGGCGAAAGCGTGGTCAACGCCATCCGCGCCATTCCCGGCATGCTGCGGGTGCGGGTCATCAACCACTGAGTCAGCTCCATGGTACACAGCAAGAACGCCGCCCACGCCGGGCGGCGTTCTTCGTCTGTTGCAAAACGATGAAACAGCGGGGGACCTTCAACCCCGGCGACCCCGCCGCTGCCAAGCCCAAAATTGACTTTCCAAAAAACAAAGAATACAATGTCTCTCAGGAAAGGAGGCTGATCCGTCCATGAGACCACCCCCCGGCAGGCCCCTTGGCCCCCGCGATTTTTTAACGGAACAGGAAAAGCAGAACCGTCCCAAGGTAGACCGGGCGTTTTTGAAGCGTATTTTCTCCTACCTGTCGCCCTATCAGCCGCAGCTTGCGCTCATCCTCCTGATCAACCTCTTGTCCGCCTGGATCGGGCTTCTGCCCTCGCTGATCACCGCCCGGATCGTGGACGGCGCGCTCTACGGAAAGGACCTTCACCTGCTGCTGGTCCTGATCCCGCTGGACGTGGCCGCCCTGGTGGGCTGCGGCCTGATCGAGCTGGCCCAGCGGTATATGAACTCCTGGCTGTCCCAGCAGGTCATCTACGATATGAAAAACCAGATGTACACGCACTTACAGCAGATGTCCCACTCCTTTTTCACCTCCGAGCCTCAGGGCGACGTGATCACCCGCATGACCAGCGATATCGAGGGCGTGCAGACCGTGCTGACGGAGACCATGACCACCCTGGTCAGCAACATTCTGGTCATCGTCACCACCGCCATTGCCCTGTTTACCATCAACTGGAAGCTGGCTCTGGTGGGCGTCCTGGTGGTCCCGCTGATGCAGATCCCCACCCGGCTGATCGCCAAAAGCCGCTGGAAGGTTTTGAAGGAGGCCCAGGCGAAAAAGGACGAGCAGAACCAGCACATCACGGAGACGCTGGGCGTCAGCGGCTCCATGCTGGTCAAGCTCTACAACCGGGAGGAGCCGGAAAACCGGCGCTTCCGCGCGACCAACCGGGCCGTCACCGACCTGACCCTGAAGGAGCAGCGGACCGGGCAGCTCCACTTAGCGCTGATGCAGCGCTTCACCGCCTTTGGCCCGGTGCTGATCTATCTGGTGGGAGGCATTCTCCTGATCGCCGGCAGTCCCGGCCTGACCGTGGGCACCATCATCGCGGCGGAGGCGCTGATCCTGCGCCTGTACTCTCCCGTGTCCTCCCTGTTCAACGTACAGGTCAGCCTGACCCGCTCCTTTGCCCTGTTTGAGCGCATTTTCGACTACTATGACCGGGAGATCGAAATTCAAAACTGCGCCGACCCCGTCCCCTGTGACCGGCCGCGGGGGGAGATCACATTCTCCCACGTGGATTTTGCCTACCGCCCGGGCATCCCGGTCCTGCGGGACATCTGCTTCACCATTCCCCCGGGCGGCACCTACGCCCTGGTGGGGCCGTCGGGCGCGGGAAAGAGCACCATCACCAACCTGATCCCCCGCCTGTTCGACCCCACAGCGGGCAGCGTTTGGATCGACGGCGTGGACGTGCGGCGGTATGACCTGTCCGGCCTGCGCCGGTCCGTCGGCATCGTGACCCAGGACACCTACCTGTTCAACGGCACCATCCGGGAAAACCTCCTGTACGCCAAGGAGGACGCCACCCGGGAGGAGCTGGAGCGGGCCTGCCGGGCGGCCAACATCCACGACTTCATCCTGTCCCTGCCCGAGGGGTACGACAGTCTGGTAGGAAACCGCGGTCTGAAGCTCTCCGGGGGCGAAAAACAGCGGGTCTCCATTGCCCGGGCGATCTTGAAAGACCCCTCCATCCTGATCCTGGACGAGGCGACCTCCTCCCTGGACTCCATTTCGGAAAGCTGCATCCAGGACGCGGTGGAACCGCTGCTGCGGGGCCGCACCAGCCTGATCATCGCCCACCGCCTGTCCACCGTCCTCTCCGCCGACCGGATCCTGGTCCTCCAGAACGGCCGGATCGTGGATCAGGGCGCCCATCGGGAGCTGCTGGAGCGCAGCGGCATCTACGCCGAGCTGTACGAGACCCAGTTCCGCAGGGCGCTGGAGGAGGAGCGGCGCAGACGGCAGTCTGTATGATAAAAAGAATCAGAACCCCCCATAACAGAGGGTGTTCTGATTCTTTTTTAAAACTCTTTGTTGTCATAAATGCGGCGGGAGACAAGGTAGGAGACCACCACGGCGGCGGCCAGCAGGACAACGGCAGCGACCACTATGACCACCGGGGAAAGCGCGAAAAGCATGCGGTGCAACGTGCCTGTATCATGAATCAAAATGTCCGCGCTGATAACAAACACGGCACCAATCATCCCACCCGCAAGCACCAGGAAGATTCGCCCTTTCTGCACGCCATACTTAAACAGGAAGGGATAGAACAGACAGTTGATCAGCAGACCTGCCCCCGCGCAGACCAGGGCAGTCACCATCATCGTAAAGAAACTGCCGTCCTCCCGGTCAAATAGAAAAATGAAAAGATTCATTACGCTGGACAGGATAAGCATTCCCGCGAGGGCCAGAAACAAAAGCTGATACTTACTTTTCACCACCGCCCGCCGTCCGCCAGGCAGAGCGGCGGCAAATTTGTCCCACCGGGCCAGTTCATCCGTAGAGAAGGAGGTTAAGGGCAGGATCACCAGGAAGACCATCACTATACTAGTGAAAAAAGTGGAACCGCTGAAAAAGGAAAAGACAGCATAGAAAAGCAGCAGGAAAGTATATGTCTTTCCATTGCCTTTGAGTAGCAAAAGGTCTTTCTTCAATAATCCGTTCATTGCTCATCCCCCCTGACGGTAAATACCATGATATCCTCCAGCGTGACCGGGTCCACGGCCAGATTCGGATACCGGCGCAGGAATTCCCCCTTGTTCCGCACCAGCGCCTCGCTGCCGAACTGCCCCTTGCGGGTCCCCACCAGCCAGGCCGGGTCCACCTGCTCCAGCTCCGCCGCCGTACACACCAGCCGCCCGTGCTCTTCCAGCAGCGCGTCCTTCTCCCCCGTCAGCGCCAGCTTTCCCTTGTGGAGATAGGTGATGTAATCCGCCGCCCGCTCCAGGTCGCTGGTGATGTGGCTGGACAGCAGCACCGTGTGCTCCTCGTCCCGGATGAAGGCCAAAAACTCGTCTAAAATCTCATTGCGCACCACCGGGTCCAGGCCGCCGGTGGCCTCGTCCAGGATCAGCAGCTTGGGGTGGTGGGCCAGCGCCGCCGCGATGGACAGCTTCATCTTCATACCTTTGGAAAACTCTTTGACGAAAAGATTCTTGGGCAGGTCGAATTTTTTCACATAGTCCAGGTACAGCTCCTTGTGCCAAGTCGGGTACAGACCGGCCATGATCCTTCCCACCTGCTCGGCGGTCAGGCTGTCGTGAAAGGGGCACTCGTCCAGCACCACGCCGATCTGGGCGCGTATCTCCGGGTCGGAAGGACTGCCGCCCAGCACGGTGATGGAGCCGGAATCGGGCCGCAGCAGGCCCAGGATGCACTTCAAGGTCGTGGACTTGCCCGCACCGTTTTCCCCGATCAGCCCCGTGATGGCGCCGCTGGGAACGGACAGGCTCAGGTCGTCCAGGGTGAACCCCGTGAACTGTTTGGTCAGATTTTTGATTTCAATGGCATAATTCATGGTCCATTTACTCCTCTCTGTATAGGATCTCCAGCGCCTCTGTCATCTCTTCCAGGGAGAGGCCGGCCGTTTTCCCGATGGTCACCGCCTCGGCCAGCCGCTCCTCCATGCGGCGCATGGCGTCCTCCCGGGCCAGGCCGGGTTCCTGGGGGGCCACAAAGCAGCCCTTGCCGGGCACGGTGGTGATAAAGCCGTCCCGCTCCAGCTCCTCATAGGCCCGCTTGGTGGTGATCACCGAAATGCGCAGGTCCTTGGCCAGCAGGCGCATGGACGGCAGGGCCTCCCCCTCCTTCAGTTCTCCCCGGAGGATGTGCGCCTTGATCTGGCGGGTGATCTGCTCATAAATGGGCACGTCGCCCACGTTTCGGATCATTAGTTCCATGGTGCACCTCTGTTTTACTGTATATATTCAGCATACACAGTATACACAAAAGAGCACCCCCTGTCAAGGGGGTGCTCAAAAATTTTCTGTTACTTTCCCACACAGAACCGGGAGAAGATCCGGTCGGTGATGTCCTCCCGCACGCTGCGGCCGGTCATCTCGCCCAGAGCGGCCATGGCCTCCTCCGCGTCGGTCAGCAGGGCGTCGGGGGTCATGCCTGTCTCCAGCCCCTCCAGGGCGGCGGATACCGACGCTCTGGCCCGGGAAGCGGCCTCCGCCTGCCGGGCGTTGGTCAGCAGACTGCCCGCCTCGTCCGCCCCGGCGGGAAAGCAGGCGGCAATGGTCCGCTCCAGCTCCTCCAGCCCATCGCCCCCGGCGGCGGACACGGTGCAGAGCCTGGGAAAGCGCTCCCGCAGGGCGTCCAAATCCAGGGCCGTGGGCAGGTCGGACTTATTGACCACGCAGATTAGGTTGGGGGCGGCTTGGGCGGCGGCGATGGCATCCTCGTCCTCTACCGTCAAAGGCTGTCCCCCATCCAGCACCAGCAGGACCAGCCGGGCGCGCTCCACGGCGGAGCGGCTGCGCTCCACGCCCAGGCGCTCCACCGGGTCGTCCGACTGCCGCAGACCGGCGGTGTCCACCAGCCGCAGCAGCACCCCGCCCAGGCGCAGGCGCTCCTCCAGCGTGTCCCGGGTGGTGCCCGGCACATTGGTGACGATGGCCCGCTCGTAGCCCAGCAGGGCGTTCAGCAGCGAGGACTTGCCCACGTTGGGGCGGCCCACAATGGCGCAGGGGACCCCCTCGGCCAGCAGACTGCCCCGGTCATAGGTGGCCAGCAGGTCGTCCAATTGGGAAAGCGCCCGGGTAAGCGCCGCCCGGATGGTATCGGCGGTGAAGGGGTCGATGTCCTCGTCGGGATAGTCCAGCACCGCGTGGAAATGGGCCAGCACGTCGGTCAGCCCGTCATAGATGGCGTCCACCCGGCGGGACAGCGCTCCGTTCAGTTGGCCGTAGGCATTGCGGGCGCTCTCCGCGCTCTCCGCGTCGATCAGGTCGATGACCGCTTCCGCCTGGGCCAGGTCCATCCTGCCGTTGAGAAAGGCCCGGCGGGTGAATTCCCCGGCCAGGGCCTGCCGCGCACCGCGGGCAAACAGGGCCTCCAGCCCCAGGGCCAGCACGGCGGGCGAGCCGTGGCACTGCAGCTCGGCGGTGTCCTCGCCGGTGTAGCTGTGAGGCCCCGGCGACCAGGTGGCGAGCACCTGGTCAATGGGAACGCCGTTTTTGTCAAACAGCGTGCCGTAAACCAGCCGCCGGGCGGGCTGATCTGCAAGGGAACCGCCCGCCGCCGGGCGGAACACCCCGGCGGCGATCTCCCTGGCCTTCGGCCCGGAAAGGCGCAGGATCCCGATGGCGCTGGGGATAGGCGGCGTGGCCGCCGCCGCAATGGTGTCCGTCATGGGTTCACCTCGTAAAAGTTTGTCAAAATCGTCCGAGAAAAAGTTCTTGACACGTTCTTATGTCAACTGATTTTGAATATTCTCCACCAAATCTGTGAATATCCGGTGTGGAAAACCATGTGGATAATGTGGAAAACCCCTGGAATATTGGGCGGTTTGGAATTCGCCGCTCATTTTATCCCGAATGATTTTATGATGCATATCGGATGTCAAAAATTATTTATGCGTCCAACCGCCCGCAGATGGTCCGTGCCGCCTTTACACCCGACGCTCCCGCCTGGGCCGGA
>X355_Hoffmanns_Two_toed_Sloth__coassemble_1897_pt1 | contig 46882 bp, 44 predicted proteins | sample X355_Hoffmanns_Two_toed_Sloth__metabat2_high_PE_003 | metagenome-assembled genome bin X355_Hoffmanns_Two_toed_Sloth | reverse complement strand
CGGGGATGTAGTCCACCTTCACCTTGGTGCCGTGGCCCTGCTCCACCTCCACCAGGTCCAGCCAGTTCTGGCCGTTCACGGGCTGCGGAGCGCTGTAGCCGGGGTAGTTGTTGCCCACGTACTCGTCCTTGACGGCCAGCAGGCAGGAGCCGCAGCCGTCGCAGCGGGTGATATCAATTACCAAACCATATCTTGCCATTGTCTTACGCCTCCCACTTTCTGATTTCGCACAGGCAGGAGTTGGGGGTCATGCCCGGCACGTTTTTGGCCATCATGGTGGACGCAGTCAGCAGGTTCACGCAGCCCGCCCGGTCGGTGGACCCGGCCACGCCCGGCTCGATGGGATCGTATTTGGCGGAACAGCCGTAGCTGTGCATCACGCCCACAGGGACGCGCTCGGTGACGGAGGCCACGCACAGGACGCTGCCGCGGTCATTGTACAACTCCACGATATCGCCGTCCTTGATATTCCGCGCCTCGGCGTCCACGGGGTGGATGCGGCAGGGCCAGTAGGGATAGCCGTCCACCATGACGCGGTGCATGGGAATGTCGTTCAGCCAGCTCTCGTGCTTGTCGTAGTGGGTGTGGAAGGAGAACCGGGGGTGGGGGGAGATGATCTGCAGGGGATACTTGTACCAGGTCTCGCTCTTGTAGCCCTCCCAAGAGGGGATGAAGTGGGGCACCACGGGGCGCTCGCAGTCATGGGGCAGATTCTCCTTCAGGGAGACGGAGGCAAACTCGATCAGGCCGGAGTAGGTGCCCAGCTCCTTAGGCTTGCCCGCCTTGACCTTGACGTTGCCGGGATCCGGGGTATCCGCCTCACGGCCCTCTGCGAACCAGCGCATGGAGACATTGCTGTTGCGCTCGGGCTTGTCGGGGCAGGGCACGATGTAGTAGCCCTTGCGATTGAACTCCTCCCAGGTGATGTCGCCGTCCTTGGCGATGTCGGAGGCGTCGAAGTACAGCTTCGCCCAGTCGTCCTCGGTGTTGCCCTCGGTGAACTCCAGCTCGCGGCCCAGCTTGGCGGCGATCAGGCGCAGGATCTCATAATCGCTCTTGGACTCGCCCAGCGGCTCAACGGCCTTCTGCTGGCGCACGATGACCCGCCAGTTGCATCCGATGTGGGCCATGGTGGTGTAGCCGCCGCAGGTGGCCCACTCGCCGATGTCGTTGCGCTCGAAGTTGGTGCAGGCGGGCAGGATGATATCGGCCATGTTGGTCTCGCTGGAGAACCAGCAGTCCTGGTTCACCACGCACTCCAGCTCGGGGGACTGGTACATCTTCACCCACTTGTTGGTGTCGCTCATGGTGCCCATGAAGGAGCCGCCGTAGCGGTAGAACATATGGACCTTGCATTCGACGGGATAGTTGTTCTCGGTGAACTGCTGGTCCAGGCTGGCGCCGCAGAAGCCCTCGCCCCGGAACCAGTCGCGGCCGTTCAGGACGGCGTCGGGCAGGGTCAGGCGGAACAGGCGCTGCCGGGTGGGATTGCTGAAGCAGATCTTGTTCTTGGCCACGCTGGAGCGGCCCATCTGGCCTTCCGGCTCGGCGTAGCCGGGGAACCACTTGTAGCTGGCGGGTGCGCCCATGGTGGTGCCCCAGATGGACACGCCGGGCTTGCCCAGGCCCTGCATGGCCTGCAGCAGGACCATCATACGGGCCCACTCGGTGGCGTAGGCGGCGCGGCAGGCGCTGCCCTGGCCGCCGCGGCAGCCGGAGGACAGGCAGGTGCGCTTCTGCGCCCACTCCCGGGCCAGGGCGCGGATCTTCCGGGCGGGGATGCCCGACTGGGCCTCGGCCCACTCGGGGGTCTTGGGGTACATGTCGTCGCTCTCGCCCATGATATAGGCGCGGAATTCCTCAAAGCCGATGGTGCGGTCGGCGATGTACTCCTTGTCGTAGGTGCCCTCGTCGATCCAGGTGTAGGCGATGGCCATGGCCAGCGCGGTGTCGGAGCCGGGACGGGGGCCGAACCAGGTGCCGTCCATGACGGCGGCGGTGTAGTTGTACAGGGGGTCGATAAAGACGGTCTTAATGCCCATCTCCTTCAGCCAGACGCGCCAGATGTGGCTCTCCTGGCCGGAGTAGGTGCCGCGGGTGGAGTCGGGGTCGTTGGACCAAAAAACGATCATCTCGGAGTTCTGCAGGCAGTCCTCCAGCAGGTTGAACTGCTCGGGCATGCCCAGGCGCCAGTGGAAGCCGTAGGTGTGGGTGGCGCCCCAGTGCCAGCCCTCCCAGGAGTCGGGGTTGTCGTAGATGGGAGTGTAGTGCAGCATATGCATGAAGCGGTGGAAGGGACCCATCTTGTAGCCGACCACGCCCCAGTTGTGGTGGGAGGAGGTCATGCCGGTCAGGGATGCCTCGCCGTAGGTTTTCTGTACGCGTTCGATCTCGCTTGCAATGATGCTGACCGCCTCGTCCCAGGAGATGCGCTCATAGCCGCTCTTGCCGCGGTTCTGGGGGTTGCGCTCGCCCTTGGGGTCCCAGTCCACCCGCTTCAGGGGGTACAGAATGCGGTCTTCGGAGTACACGCGGTTCTTCTCGCCGTGGACCGGGGGGGAAAGGCGGAATGCCTTCGGGGGAGAATACTTCTTGCCGTCCGCGGCCTCAATGACCCACGGCTCGGGGAAGTCCTCCTCGGGGATCTGCAGGGGGCGTACGCGGGTGATCCTGCCATCCTCCACATAGACAGAAACAGGACCGCCGCCCGTCATGTTGGTAAATACTTGTTCCATAAATGGTTTCCCTCCTTATTGTTTTGCGAGTGAGGCGGATGCGGAAAAAATACGGGAGCCGCGCCGCGAGAGCGGCGCAGCTCCCGCTGAAGCATGAATCTGCAGTTGCGGTTTCTGCTTAGACCCAGTCGCCCTGGATCTCCTCTGCGATCTCCTTGTTGAATATGGCGCAGACCGCCTTGACAGCGTCCCGCAGCAGCACAACGGCCAGCAGGACAAAGGCCACAAACTCGAAGATGTAGAAGGGCCAGTAGGGGATCAGCAGGTTGGCGGTGGACTCGCCGGACGCCTTGACCTTGAAGATCTGGAAGTACACGGCGTAGGCGCCGACGGCCACGGTGACCACGCTCAGCAGCGCGGTGAAGGCGTAGAGGACAAAGCGCAGCTTCTGGGGCAGACGCTGGATGACCAGAACCACCTCAATGTGGCCGTGTACCGACTGGGTATACGCCCAGGAGGAGAAGACGAAGGTGCTCAGCAGCATCTGGGCGATCTCATAGGCGCCCTTGACGGTAACGGTGCCTTGGGTCACCTTGCGCAGGACCACATCGGCAAACAGGACCACAGCCAGAATAATGCACACGGCCATGCTGAAGAAGCTGACACCGTAACAAATCCTGTCGGTGACCGTGGTGATCTTATCAAGCGTTCGTTTCAATCATAGGACCTCCCCTTCATTTGATTTGTTTCGCGCGGGGCGGCTTAATAATTGGCCTGGTAGCCGTCAACGGCGGACATGTCCCAATCGGTGTAGTTGAACTCCTCGTCCCACACATTGGCGTACTGATCGGCAAAGCGGTCCACGATCGCCATGCACTGGTCATACAGGGTCTGGCCGTCCAGGCCCTTGCTGTTCAGGAAGTCGATGTAGCCCTGGTGGGTGGTCTCCAGGATCTCGTCGGAGAACATATAGGCATAGACCTCGTCGTTGGGCTCATAGATCTCTACGTTGTTGTCCAGCATCTCCTGGCCGACCCAGTAGCGGCAGGAATCCCACCAGTAGCCGGCCATATCGGCGGCAAAACCACTGGCGAAGTACTTGTCGATGATCTCCTGCAGGTCGGAGGGCAGGGCGTCGTAGCTGGACTCGTTCATCAGCACGCCGCTGGCCGTCATGTTCAGAGAGACGTTCATGCAGTAGTTGATGGGCTCGTACAGGTTGAAGCAGTCGATGTTGTGCCAGTCGTTCAGCATGCCGTCCAGAGCGTTCTTGGACAGGTTGTCATACACATCGGAGGTGGGCAGGGCGGTGGCGGTGGCGCCCAGGGCGTTCACATACAGGGTGGGGATGGTGCCGGCCACGCGCAGACGCAGGCCGGTGAAGTCACTGGGGGACTCGATCTTGACGTTCACAGTGCTGATGGGGGAGGCGGAGGTTCCGTGCAGGGCCAGGACGTGCACGCCCTCATACTCGGCGGCCACCTCGGGGATCTCCTTGTACATGGTGTTCAGCACGGCGCTGGCGAGCTGGCCGTTGTCGATGCCGTTGCCGATCAGGTTGATGAACTCGCTGACGGGGAACACGCCGCCGTAGGAACCGGTGGTGAACCAGCAGATGTCGGCGGAGCCGGCCTTGACGGCGTCGATGGTCTCGGTGGCGCCGAACCAGGAGCCGCCGGGATAGTACTCAAACTTCAGACGGCCGCCGGACTCCTCGGAGATGGCGTTGAACAGGGTCTCCAAAAATTCCTCGCACATGGAGGTGGAGGAGTCGTGGTTGACCACGGTCAGGGTGTAGACGGTGTCGTCGGAACCGGAGTTGTTGTCGTTGGAGTTGTTGTTCTCGGAATTGTTGCTGTTGGAATTGTTGTTGGAGTCGTTGTTGCCGGAGTCGTTGCTGCAGGCGGTCAGGAGAGCGAAGCACATGACCAGAGCGAGAATAAGCGCGATTGTCTTTTTCATGGAAAAAACTCCTTCCTGAATGTGAAAAATATTGATCTCAAATTGTATTCTTTGCGCTTGTCAGGACGCTGTGACGAAGTGGGCCAGCCAAGTGGCCGTCTGGGGGAAGATGGTGACAATGATCACCGCCGCGATCAACCCGATGATCATGGGCGCGGTGCCCTTGAAGATCCTCTGCAGGGGCACGTCCTTGGCGATGCCGGAGATGATGTACACGTTCATGCCCACGGGCGGGGTGATCAGGCCAAGCTGCATGACCAGAACCATGATGACGCCGTACCAGATGCCGTCGAAGCCCAGGGTCTGGGTCATAATGGGGTAGAAGATGGGGGCGGTCAGCAGCACCATCGGCAGGGAGTCCATCAGGCAGCCCATGACGGCGTAGATCGCCAGGATGATGATCAGGATAATGTAGCGGTTGACGTCCAGCCCCTCCACGAAGGTGGCCAGGGTGTTGGGCAGGTTGGTGGCGGTCAGGAACTGGCCGAACACATACGCGCCGATCAGGATCAGGAACATCATGCCGCTGGTCTTGACCGTCTCCCGCAGGGAGTCCATCAGGACTTTAAAGGAGAATCTGCGCCGGGCCAGCAGGTAGATAAAAGAAAGCACAGCGCCGATGGCGGAGGCCTCCACCGCAGTGAAGAAACCGGTCAGGATGCCGCCGATGACCACCGCGAACAGGATCACCATGGGAAGGCCGCCGCTCAGGGAGCGCAGCTTGTCCCTCATGGGATACTTGACGGCCTCGGGGGCCAGCTTGGGGTTGACCTTGCACATGATAAAGATGGTGATGCAGAAGCAGATCGCCAGGATGATGCCGGGGACGATGCCGGCGGCGAACAGCTTTCCCACCGACTCGCCGGTGATAATGCCGTACAGAATGAAGGACGTAGAGGGCGGGATCAGGATGCCCAGGGTGCCGCCGGCGGCGATGGAGCCGCAGGACAGGCTGTCGTCATAGCCGTGCTCCCGCATGGCGGGCAGGGCCACCACGCACATGGTGGCGGCGGTAGCGGCAGAGGAGCCGCAGATGGCGCCAAACAGGGCGCAGGCGACCACCGTGGCCATGGCCAGACCGCCCCGCAGGGAGCCCATCCACTTTTCCGCCAGGTTGTACAGTCCGGCGGACATACCGGAATAATAGCACAACTGCCCCATTAGTACGAACAATGGTATGACGACGAAAGAATACTGCGTCGCTTGGGTGAACGGAACCTTCTGGAATACGATCAGTGAGGCGCTCAGCGCCCTGCTGAAATCCATCCCTCTGACCATCATGTATGTGGCCAGACATCCAAAGAAGCCGACCGCCATCATGCAGATGCCGATATTCATACCCATAAGCATGAGAATCAGCAGAATAACGATGCCGATGATGGCAACTGTCATTGGACTTACGCTCATTGTATTTCCCCTTCCTCTTAAATCTACACCAGATAGGAAGTACCGCAGGCGGCATATCGGGGGCGCCGCAAACGGCGTTGGGATGCCGGCCGTCCTTCGCTCTTCTCCGCGCCCCAAAAAGCGCTCCGGTCCGAGGCGGAAGACATACAGCCTATGGTTAAAACCCGCAACCCTCCATTTGTTTAATTTTCCCTGAACTTCCTCCCTAATTGCGAGGTGATTTTATCATAATTATCCAAGGAAGTCTAATACCTTTTCCTTCATCAAAATATAACCATTTACTTATGGATTTTCCTATGTTATAATGACTGCGTTATTCCCATTGACCTCAGTAATAAGTGGAGGCGTTCCGGATGACAAAAGCTCAGATCACCTGCTTTATAGAGGTGGCCAAATACCAGAGTTTTTCCAAGGCCGCTGCGCATATGTTTATTTCCCAGCCCGCCGTCAGCAAGCAGGTATCCCTGCTGGAGGAGTCCCTGTCCCTGACTTTGATCGACCGCAACTCTTCCGGTATCCAATTGACGGAAGCCGGCAAGCTGTTTTATGAATTCTTCCAAAAATATTTTGATGAATTCAACCGCGTCTGGGATCAGGCAAAACACCTTTCCAGCAAGCACAGCGGCGCCATCCGCCTGGGCTGTCTGGACGGCTGGGACCTGTCCTCCTTTTATCCCGAGCTGCGGGGCATCCTGGTGAAAAAGTACCCGGACTTACAGGTTGGGCTGGACGGGTATAACCATATCTCCATTCTGGACGCCCTTCGCCGGGGAGAGATCGACATCGCCATCACCCTTGAGATCACGCTCCGGCATCAGCCGGACCTCTCCATCCGCAACATCACCTCCGCGCCCACGGTCATGCTGATCTCTACCCTCCACCCCCTCGCGGGAAAGGAGGACCTCTCCCTGTCCGACTTCCGGGACGATCCCTTCTTTGTGATCTCCCCCACCGCCGGCGGCGACAATCCCATGGAGCGCCTGACTGTCGACGTGTGCGAGGCGGCCGGGTTTTCCCCGAAGATCGAGCACACGCCCAACTCCGCCACCGTCCTGATGCGCCTGCAGGGCGGCCTGGGGGCCCAGATCACCTGTGCGTGGACCGGGGCCTGCAAGCTCCCCCTGTACCGGGTGGTCACGCTGAAGCAGATGCTGAATATCAGCGCCGCCTGGGTGGAGAACAATTCCAACCCCGCCAAGCTCGTATTTGTGGACGAGATGTACAGCCACTACCACGCTGAAAAATAAGGGCGCTGACCCCATATTGGTAAAAGCGGTACCGTGCCGCGCGTTGCGCGCGGCACGGTACCGCTTTGTTTCCCAACCATGCGTTCCTATGGCAGCCCCGCGCGATCTCAGACAGCGGACGGGGAAATTCGCCGCAACCCTTGACAGGGAATAACCTTCCTCAGATATCCCGCCCCACAAAGCGGCCCTGCGACAGCGCCTGGAACATCTGCGCCACCTGCATACAGTCTCCGATGGGATAGAAATACGGAGTGATTCCCCTCAGCGCCTCTCTCGCCGCGGCACGCGGCCTGAGTCCCGCGGCGCAGAAGACGGTGTCGGCGGGGATCCGCTCTTTCGTCCCGTCCACCCGCGTCACGACCACGCCCGCGTCGATGACCGCAGTCACATTGGTGTTCAGAAGGATCTTCGCCCGCCCTTCCATCTCGCCTCGGATGCCCTGCTTGTGCCACAGGGTCGCGTCTCTGGCATAGTCGCTGCCACGCTCCACAATGGTGACCTCATGGCCCTGCCCCACCAGATGGACGCCCGTCTCACAGCCCACCAGGCCGCCGCCCAGAATCACCACGCGCCTGCCAAACCCGGGCGCGGCTTTGCGCAGCTCGGGCAGGAACTTCACATGGGGCAGATCAATGCCCTCCACGGGCGGAATGATAGGTTCCGCGCCCACGGCGCAAACGATGGCGTCCGGTCGGAACGCCTCGGCCCACGCCCGATCCACAGTGGTATTGCAGCGGATCTCGACCCCGGCTTCTCTCAGTTGCTCGGCCTTCCGGCGGCAGAAATCATACAGCTCGCGCTTGAAGGGGACATGCTCCTCACAGAGCAGTTGCCCGCCCAGGCGGTCGTTGGCGTCGCAGAGGGTGACCTGGTGCCCCCTCTGCGACGCCGCCAGGGCGGCCTCCATGCCGGCGGGGCCTCCGCCCACCACCAGCACCTTCTTGGCCCGGACGGGAGGCAGCGGATATTCATGCTCCAGTTCCCGCCCAATGACGGGATTGACCGAGCAGCGGATATTCCGCTTGGTGGCGGTCTGGTTCAGACACAGGAAGCAGCGGATGCACTTGGTGATCTTGTCCTCCTGCCCGGCGGCCGCCTTTATGGGCAGGTCTGGATCGGCGGTCAGCGCGCGGCTCATTTCAATGACGTCCGCCTTGCCGCCGGCCAGGATCTCCTCCATCTGAGCCGGGTCGTTCAATCCTCCGATGGTGGCCACGGGTACGTCCACATGCTTCTTGATCTGCTCGGCCAGCCACACGTTGCAGCCGTGCTCGTGGAACATGGACGGGTGGGTGATCACACAGGTATCCGGGTCGTCATGCACACCGGCGGACACATGGAGCAGGTCCACCTTGGGCGCCAGCAGCTTGGCGATCTCGACGCCCTCGTCAATACCATAGCCTCCCTTGGTAAACTCCGCCCCGCTCATGCGGAATTCAATGGGAAATCCCGGGCCGACAGCGGCTCGAACGCTGTCCAGGACCCGAAGGGCAAAGCGCATACGGTTCTCCCTGCTTCCGCCGTACCGGTCGGTGCGGTGATTGGTGTCGGGGGACATGAACTGGTGGAGCAGCCAGCCGTGGCCGCCGTGGATGATGACCATGCCGAAGCCGCACATTTTCCCCAGGGCGGCGGCGTCTCCATAGGCCTTTACGATCGTATCAATGATATCCTCAGGCATCTCCAGGATCTCCGTGCCGTCGGCGGTGAACTCGTGATCGGGTCCGTAGGGGGGCATGCCCGTGCGCGTGTTCTTGGAACACAGATTGGCCACGTTGGCGTACTTTCCGCCGTGGGAAAGCTCCAGGGAGGCGACGGCGCCGTGCTGCCGGATGGCCCGGGCGGTATTGGACAGGGAAGGAATGATATCCGGGTCGTCCAGGCGCAGTTTATAGGGGTGCATCAGCCCGGTGGGGGTGTGCACGATGCCGTCGCCCAGGGTGACGACGGCGGCCCCGCCCCGGGCGCGCCGCTCATAAAATGCGGTACACTCCCGTTTCAGATATTCCGGCGGGATGACCATGGGCAAGCCGGTGGGAGACGCGAAGATACGATTCCGGTAGGTGACGTTTCCCAACGTAATGGGGCTGAACAGATGCGGATATTTCACAAAAGCCATCTCCGTTTCTTTCTGATTTACCCAGAACTGTATCACGGAACGGCAGTCTTGTAAAATATCAGGATTCGATCTCTCACAAGCCCCATCGGAAAAACCGATGGGGCAATTCCCCTCCTTGAAAGCGGCGCGGCAATATGCTATGCTGGTGAAAACCACAGAGAGCGGGCGATCCATGATGCAGTTGAAGCAGTTGGCCTACTTTGTCAAAGTCGTCGAACGGGGCTCCATCAGCCGGGCGGCGGCAGAGCTTTACCTGGCGCAGTCTTCTCTCAGTCAGTCCATTCAGACGCTGGAACAGGAGTTGGGCTTCCCCCTTCTCAGGCGCGGCCGCGACGGCGTCGCCCCCACGGAAATGGGCGAGCTGGTCTGCCGCGGAGCAAAGGATCTGCTTGCGTCGGCAGACCGGCTGACCGAGAGCTGGAAGCAGACCTATCGGGAACACACCTCCCTGAACGGCCTGGTCCGCATCGCCGTCATACCGGGAACACACCCGATCCTGATGCGGCAGATCCTGTCCCGGATCAAGGAATCCTACCCCCATATCCGTTACAAAGTCCTGGAGGTCAGAGATCCCGTCTTGCTCCCCTGTTTGGCGGAGGATCAGGTAGATTTGGTCCTCAGCGGCTGTTTGATCAAAAATCGGGGAAACGCGGAGGCCTTTGCGCGGGAGCAGGAGCTTGAGTTGGTCGCGCTTCGCACGGACGCCTACAAAATTGCCGTCGGAGCGAACCGCCCGCTGGCGAAGCGGGCACAGTTGACAGCGAAAGAAGCGGAAGAGCTTCCGCTGGCCTGCTATTTCGGCGGCGACGCCGCCGCGGAGCTGTATTTTGAGCATTTTTTCAACAAGGATATCAGTGTGGAATATACCAGCATCGAAAAGATGGTGCAGGAAGCGGAACACGGCCCCGGGGTCAGCGTGCTGCCGGAGCTGACGGTTCGCAATACCTACCCAGGCGTTCTGCGGTTCCTGACGGTAGAGGCCTTCTGCGTTCCCTTCGTCCATTTTGTCGGCTTTCGCCGCGGCGCAGGGGCAAGGAAAGAAATCGAGGTCACAGTGCAGGCGGTCAAACGGGTCTTTTCCGGCGAATTGAAGTGATCCCGACCAGCAAAACGGCCCCGGCAGGTATCCTGCCGGGGCCGCTGCTCTTATCATGGGTCACAGGAGGCTCTGCTCGGTCTCCTTGCTGAACAGGTGAAGCAGACCGCCCGGGAACCCGAAACGGATCTCGGTCCCGTAGGGAATGCCGCCATGATATTGGGCGGGCAGATCGACCGTGGGGACGCGGATGACCATCTCCTTGCCCGCGGCCTCGCCCTCGCTGACGATGTTGGCGTGGATATACAGCTCGCTGCCCATCATCTCGGATACCTCCACCCTTGCAGTCAAGGTGTCAGTCCCGGCGTCGTTCAGATGCAGGTGCTCCGGGCGGCAGCCCAGAATGATCTCCTGCTCCTGTGTATTCTTCTCTGCCAGCGTCTTGACCGTGGACTCGTCCAGCGCGATGACCGCGCCGGCACACTCCACCTGATAGTTCCCGCCGTTCTTGACCAGCCTGCCGGGGAAGAAGTTCATCTGCGGCGTGCCGATAAAGCCGGCGACAAACAGATTGGTGGGGTGGCTGAACACCTCCTGGGGCGTGCCGATCTGCTGAATGTAGCCGTCCTTCATGATCACGATACGGTCGCCCAAGGTCATAGCCTCGGTCTGATCGTGGGTCACGTACACAAAGGTCGAGTTGATGCGCTGGCGCAGACGGATGATCTCGGAGCGCATCTGGTTGCGCAGCTTGGCGTCCAGGTTGGACAGGGGTTCGTCCATCAGCAGGACCTTCGGCTCACGGACGATGGCGCGGCCGATGGCCACGCGCTGGCGCTGGCCGCCGGACAGAGCCTTGGGTTTGCGGTCCAGGTATTCGGTGATACCCAGAATTTCCGCCGCCTGATCCACCCGCTGCTTGATCTCATCCTTGGGCACCTTTTTCAGCTTCAGGGGAAACTCCATATTCTCCCGCACCGTCATGTGGGGATAGAGGGCGTAGCTCTGGAACACCATGGCGATATCGCGGTCCTTCGGCTCCACGTCATTTACCATCTTGTCGTCAATATACAGCTCGCCCTCGCTGATCTCCTCCAGGCCGGCCACCATGCGCAGGGTGGTGGACTTACCACAGCCGGAGGGTCCGACCAGCACGATAAATTCCTTGTCCGCGATCTCCAGATTGAAGCTGTGGACCGCCGTTACCTTATTATCATAGATCTTTTTTACATTTTTCAGAGTTACCGTTGCCATTGGGGTTCCTCCTTACAATTCCAAATGTCCTGCCGCCAGCGCGCCGCGGAACAGCACAGCGCGCAGGCTCAGGTCCGCGTTCAGCACCGCGATATTGGCCGCCTTGCCCGGCTCCAGACTGCCCGCCCAGGAGTCGATCCCGAGCGCTCTGGCGGGATTCCACGCCGCCGCCTTCACCGCATCCCACAGGGGAATGCCGAAGGAGACCGCCGTTTTCATACACTTCATCAGGTCGGTGACCGAACCGGCCAGCGTCCCGTCGGCCAGAGTGGCCCGCGCACCGCGCACCGCCACGTCCTGACCGCCCAGAGTATACTGTCCGTCGGGCATGCCCGCCGCCCGCATGGTGTCGCTGATCAGGATCACCCGGTCCGCGCCGAAGAGCTTGAAGGTCGCCCGCACCATGGCCGGGTGGATGTGGATGCCGTCGCAGATCAGCTCCACCATACAGTCGCTGTCCGCGGCCGCGCCCACGGGGCCGGGTTCCCGGTGAGCAAAGGCGTTCATGCCGTTGAACAAATGGGTGACCTGCTTTGCGCCCGCGTCGAAGGCCGCCATGGCCTGGTCATAGGTGCAGGCCGTGTGCGCCACCGAAACCCTCACCCGGTCCTTGACCGACCGGATAAAGTCCAGCGCGCCGGGCAGCTCCGGAGCCACCGAGACCAGCTTGACCAGTCCGTCCGATTCCGCCAGCAGCTCGGCCAGCAGTTCAGCGTCCGGGTCCCGCAGCCAGGCGCCGTTCTGGGCGCCTTTCTTGGCTTCCGACAGGAACGGCCCCTCCAGATTGACGCCCACCAGCTCCGCGCCGGGGGCGGCCGCCTTCCGGTGCTCCGCCGCCATGCGGCAGCTCTTCACCAGTTGGGGCCGGTCCAGCGTCATGCCCGCCGGGCAGATCTGGGTCACGCCCCGGCTGAGTTCATACTCCGCCATGGTGCGCAGGCCCTCGGCGTCGCCGTCGGAGAAATCCGCCCCCCGGCAGCCGTGGAAGTGCAGATCCGTCAGGCCGGGGATCAGCAGGCAGCCGTCCAGCGCCGCTTCTTCGCCGTCGGCCTCGGGCACGATGCGCTCTCCCTCCAGACAGAGGGTCCTGCTGACGAAGCCCTGATACGGGTCAAATACCCGCGCGCCGGTCAGCCGCATACCGCCGCCCCCGCTTCCACCAGCTTGTGGAGCGCGGCCCGGTCGCCCACCAGCGTCACGTCGGGGTGCATCTGCAGGATGGAGGCAGGCACGCTTGGCTCCACCGGGCCGGCAAAGGCCCGCAGAACGATGTCCGCCTTGTCCTCGCCGCTGACCGCCACCAGGATTTTTCTGGCCTGCATGATCGTTTTGACGCCCATGGTCAGCGCCCGGCGGGGCACCTGGTCCTCCGAGGCGAAAAAGCGCTTGTTGGCCTCGATGGTGCTCTCGCTCAGGTCCACCACATGGGTCTCCAGCTCAAAGGCGTGGTCCGGCTCGTTGAAGCCGATGTGTCCGTTGTGTCCCAGTCCCAGAAGCTGCAAGTCGATGCCGCCCAGATCCCGGATGACCCGGTTATACCGGGCGCACTCCGCCTCGGGGTCAAAGGTCAGTCCGTCTGGCACGTTGGTGTTTTCCGGCTTAATGTCGATATGGTCAAACAAATTGGTCTGCATAAAGTAGCGGTAGCTCTGCTCGTGGTGGGGGGACAGGCCGAGATATTCGTCCAGATTCACACTGCGGGTCTCGGCAAAGGACAGGTCGCCCTTCTTATACCACTCCACCAACTGCCGGTACGCGCCGACAGGTGTGGAGCCGGTGGCCAGGCCCAGCACGCAGTCGGGCTTCAAAATCACGTGAGCGGAAATAATGTTGGCTGTGCGGCGGCTCATGCTCTGATAATCAGCCGCCTGATAGATCCTCATATCGCTCGTCCTCCCGTCAGCAGTATTTTTCGATGGCCGCGCCGATCATGGCCACGCACTCGTCCACCACGGCGCCGTCCTCCGGGACCAGATCGGTCAGCGGAGCGCGCACGCCGCCTATATCCGGGCCGCCGCTGCGGCGCAGGATCTCCTTGATCACGGCATACATGTTGCCGTGTCCCGCGCACATTTTATAAATGATGCGGCAGCACTCGTTCTGGATCTCCCGGGCCGTCTCCAGTTCACCGGCGAGCAGCTTGGCCCTGGCCTGGATATACAGCTCGGGCATGGCGGCGTAGGTGCCGCCGATCCCGCCGACGGCGCCCATGACCAGGCCGGAGATAAACTGCTCATCCGGGCCGTTGAACACGATCACGCCCTCGTCCCGCCACATCTGGATGTCCTGTGTGGGCACGGAGGAATTCTTCACCCCGATGACCCGGGGATTCTTCTTCATCTCCCGCAGCAGGGGCAGGGTCAGGGCGACGCCCGCCAACTGGGGGATATTGTAGATAATGAAATCCGTGTCCGGGGCGGCGGCGGAGATATCGTTCCAGTACCGGGCCACCCCATACTCGGGCAGGTGGAAATAAATCGGCGGGATGGCGGCGATGGCGTCCACCCCCAGGCTCTGGGCGTGGGCGGCCAGCACCCGGCTGTCGGCGGTGTTGTTGCAGGCCACGTGGGCGATGACCGTCACCTTGCCCTTGGCCTCCTCCATGACGTTCTCCAGCACCAGCTTGCGCTCGTCCACGCTCTGGTAGATGCACTCACCGGAGGAACCGCCCACATACAGGCCGGTGACGCCCTTCCCGATCAGGTAGCGGGCCAGCGCGCGCACCCGGTCGGGCGCGATCGCGCCCTTGTCGTCATAGCAGGCATAGAACGCGGGGATGACGCCTTGATATTTTTTCAGTTCCATATCAAAAGACCTCTTTTGAACTCAGTAAATTTTGACTTTGAACACTGCCTTGGACACGGTTTGGGGACGGTCCACCTGCATTTTCAGCTTGTGGGCGTCGTCGGGGAACACCACCAGAAACTCGCCGGGGGACAGGATCAGGGACTGCCGCCCCGGTCCGTCATAGGCCCGGAAGTCGCCCTCGTGCCTGGCCTCATCCTCCACCAGGTCGGCGGGGGAGGCGATCTCAATGCGCTCGCTCCCCTCCAGCATGATGTGGATGTCCAGATAGCGCCGGTGGGCCTCGAAGAAGGACTCCTCATCGGGGACGGTGGAATAGGTGAACTTGGTGCAGTACACCTCGTCGCCCTTCAGGTCCACCCGCCGCTCCCCCAGACCGGAGAAAAACTCCGCCGTGATGTGCTCCAGCGCCAGGTCCAGGTTGGGGTGGATGCCCCGGTAGGCCAGGGCTTCGCTGTTTTTTGCGTAAATCATGCCCTTACCCCTTGACCGCGCCCATGGTAATGCCCTGGGTGAAGTACTTCTGGAAGATCAGGAACACGATGATGATGGGAACGGACGCCAGCGCCGCGCCCGCCATCAGCAGGCCCTTGTCGATGGACGACTCTGCCTGGAGGGTGGCGATGCCCAGGGAAATGGTGTAGTTGGCGTTGCTGGAGAGCATGATCAACTGCATGAAGTAGTCGTTCCAGGCGTTAATAAAGGTAAAGATGGCCAGGGCGCCGATCCCCGGCTTGATGATGGGCACCACAATGGTGGTGAACGTGCGCAGTTCGGAGGAGCCGTCCACCCGGGCGGCCTCCAGAACCTCGCCCGGGATGCCCTCGGCGAACTGCTTCATCAAAAACACGCCGAAGGGCCAGCCCACCGTGGGGAGAATCACTGCCCACAGGGTATTATACAGCTTTAGGGCGGACACCTCTTTCAGCAGCGGGATCAGGATGACCTGCTTGGGCAGGGCCATTGCTACCACGATCAGGGCGAAGAGGATGCCCCGGCCGCGAAAGCGCTTTTTCGCCAGGGCGTACCCCGCCATAGCGGCGGTAATACAGGTCAGAATCATGGCCATGACCGACATGAACACCGTGTTCACCAGCCAGCGGAAAGCCGCCGGGACGGTGGGGCCGTCGATGCCGAAAATGCGGAACAGGGGCGCGCTGCGATTATTAAACAGGTTTGCAAAGTTCTGGGTCACCCAGTCGCTGGGCCACCACACCGGCTCTTTGGCGTAGATGTCGCCGGAGGGCTTGAACGCGCCGGTGATGATCCAGTACAGAGGGAACAGAAACAGCACAGCGAGGAGGATCAGGATAATGACGGAGAAGACCTTATAGGCTTTGGATCTTCCGGAACTGATTTTCATTTCTCACGCCCCCCTTACTTCTCTTTGCCCAGCCGGAACTGGATGGCGGACAGGATACCGATGAAGATGGCCAGCACGACGCCCATTGCGTTGGCGTAGCCGAAGTGCCCGGGCTGCTCGGTGAGCTTAAACGCGGTCTGGTAGATGTAATACATGACCGTGTTAGTGCCCGAACCGCCGGAGGTCAGCAGTTGGATCAGGGCGAAGCACTGGAAGGTGTTGATGGTGGTGATCACCATGATATACAGCGTCGTGGGCATCATCTGGGGCCACTTGATGCGCCAGAACACCTGGAAGTTGGTGGCCCCGTCCACCTGGGCGGCCTCCACCAGGGACTGGTCCACGTTGCCCAGGGCGGAGACATACAGCACGATGGGCTGGCCCACGTAGGTGGTGAACATGATCAGGATGATACACCAGATGGCGATGCCCGGCGTACCCAGCCAGTTGATATTCTTATCGATCAGGCCCACGCCCTTCAGCGCGGTGTTCAGAATGCCGGTATAGTTGTCAAAGATCCACTTCCACACCACCGTGACCGCCACAGAGCCGGTGACCACAGGGATATAGAAGATGCAGCGGAACGCGGACAGCGCCGCGGGGTGCAGCTTGTAAATGGCGGAGGAAACCCACAGGGAGAACAGCAGCACCGCCGGAACGGTCACCACCACCAGCAGGAAGGTGTTTTTCAGCGCCTCCAGAAAAGTGGGGTCCTTCCACAGGTCGATGAAATTGGTAAGACCTATAAAGGAGGTTGCGGCTTTGGCGTTCAGATTGGCATTGGTAAAGCTCATCCCAATACACAGGATCATAGGGATGATCACGAACCCCACAAAAAAGATCAGACTGGGCAGCATGAACAGGTAACCGGCCCGATCCTCCCGGCGCTGGAGCGCCCGGCTCATGATCTGCTTGGGTTTTTTTGCCATGATTGATACCCCTTTTCTCTCAGGTAGGGCAAGCGCCCCGTCCCCAGGGGACGGGGCGCTATCACCCTCTGTTAAGGAACCTCTGATCCAGTTGCCGTTTTGCCGATTGGAGCAGAGCTTCCCAGGTTATTCGCACGGTTCGATCAACTCGCGGCTTTCACGATTTCGTTCGCGGCGTTCATATGCGCGGTCACAGTCGTGGCAATGTCATCGCCGTTTCCGATCTCCTGGAGCATGTTCCACCACTCGGTGCGCAAGCCGGCCCAGCCGGGGATGATCTGATAGTAGTCGCCCAGGCGCGGGAACATTTGGGCAAAGTAGCTGACCAGCATTTCATTGTCGTAAACCGCGCTCAGATCGAGCTTGCCGTCGTCAGCAGCGGAGCGGACAGGGAAGAAGGTCGAAGCGGACACGGCGTCCAGGGTCGCCTGCGAGTCGCACATATACTTGATAAACTCTTTCGCGGCCGCGATACGGGCGTCATCGCCGGTATCAAAGGCGCCCAGGCCCCAGATGCCGCTGCCCAGCTTGGAGGGAGAGCCGTCCTCGGTGGGCTGGCACAGATAGAAGATCTCGTCGCCGGTGACGGTCAGGCCCTCGCCGGTGTTGGCGCTGTTGGGGTTGAGCTGCTGGGCGGAGTTCCAGCAGAAAGCCATGTTCAAAGCGCCAGTATAGAACGCGGCGATCTCGTCGGCGCCGGCCAGAGAGGCGTCATAGGCGATGCCGGGCATATCGTACAGGGTCTGGAGCGCCTTGATGTTGTTGGGGTCGTCCCAGGTCAGCTCGGTGTGGTCGTCATTGGTGAAGGAGCCGCCGTACATATTGATGATCAGCTCGCGGGTGCCCTGGTCGCCGCCCTGGCCGCCGCAGTAGACCGCGCCCACGGTCTCGCCGGTGTACTGATACACGGCGTCAACGGCCTTGATGAAGTTTTCCGTGGTCCAGGTGCGGTTCTCCAGGTCGATGTACTGGAGGGCGCCCGCCGCCTCAAAGACCGTTTTGTTGATGGCCATGCAGTGGGCGGTCATCATCATGGGGTACTCGTACATAGCGCCGTCGCTGCTGATGCAGGCGTTGTAGGGGGACTCCAGCAGCTCCGCCTTGTCGGTGTCGTCAATCAGGTCAGACAGGTCCACCATGTGGCCGTTGGCGCCCCAGTTGGTCACCAGACGCTCGGGACCTTCCATGATCACGTCGGGGGCGTTGCCGGCGGACAGGGCGGTATTCACCTTGTCGTCGCCGTCGGCGTAGGCCAGCCACTCCGCCTGGACCGCGATGCCGGTCGCCTCCGTGAACGCGTCGAGCAGGGGCCGGACGGTAGACTCAGTGCCCCAGCCGCCCACGGGGTAGATCCACAGGGTGATGGAGTCGGCCACGTCGTCGTTGGTATTGTCTTCGTTGCCGTTCGAGGGATTGTTGGTGCTGGTGCCGGGGTTGTCGGTGTTTCCGCCCTCGTCGCCGCTGTCGCTGTTTGAGCAGGCGGCCAAGCCGACGATCATGATCGCGGCGAGCAGAAGCGCGATGATCTTCTTCATTTTCATTTCAGATAGTCCTCCTTTTATTTGCGACAAATTTCGCTTATTTTTCGGGCTTACCCTAGGTGAAATTGTACAGGGATATGCGGGCTTTGTCAAGCCGATTTCCAAACTTTTTTCATTGAGATCAAAAAATGAAATCTTTTTACTTTTTTTGTAAATTCAGGCTTCCTACACATGCTTTTCCGCCAAAGCGTCGGCCACCCGTTCCCGGCGCCGGCGGCAGCCCTCCAGATCCCGGCGGCAGACCTCGGAAAAAAGTACGTCCACCAGGTAGAGCTGGGCGATGCGGGCGGCGACCGACCCAAGCTGAAGCGGTCCTTCGATGGAGCCGCACTGGAGCACCAGATCGGCCAGGGCAGCGCCTGGCGAGTTGGGATAGCGGGTGATCAGCAGGCTTTTGACCCCCCGCGCCCGGGCGATGCGCAGCAGATCCAGCAGCTCCTTGGTAGATCCGGAATAGGAGAAATACAGGATCATGTCCCGCTCGGTCAGTTGTGAGACGGCGATGGCCTGCATGTGGGAGTCGCTGGTGGCGAAAAATCCGGAAAACGCGGTGGAGAACAGGTGCGCCGTCTCCTGCGCCATCAGCATGGAGCCTCCCTGCCCCATGCAGATCACCTTATCGGCCGCCAGGATGGCGTCGGCCGCGGCGCAGATGTCCTCCGGGTGGATCAACTGCTGGGTTTCGGTGATCGCCTCCACATCGGCGCCCGCCAGCTTGCGGCACATTTCGGCGACGGAATCCTCCGGCCCGATCTCCCCGTTCAAGGGGCTGGGCGTGGCTCGCCCGGACGTGCCGGCCAAGGCCAGCTTGAACGCGCTGAATCCCGAATAGTCCAGCTTGCGGCAAAACCGGGAGACGGTGGCCTCCGCCACGCCGCACTCCTCCGCCAGCTCCGAAATGGACATCCGCTGGGCTTTGGGTCCGTTTGCCACGACAAAGTTCGCCAGCTTTTTCTCCAATGTCGTCAGCCGGTAATAGGTATCCGTAATTCGATTGATCGCGTTATCCTCCGGCATATCGCTCTCCTCAATCCTCCAGAAGCTGGTTCAGCATCCCGTCGCACTGGATCAGGCAGCGGGGCAGGTGGAACGGTCCCTTGAAGGTGGAGCCTTTCGTGGACGGCATGGTCGGCTTGCCGTCCCGGCGCAGGTAGCCGTACCACTCGCCGTATTCGGGATCGGCAAAATGCTCCTTACAGTATTCCACCGTCCTGCCGAACCAGTCCAGGTACTTTTCCTCCCTTGTGTCCCGGTACAGCATCAGGGAAGCGATCAGGATCTCGTTGTGGGGCCACCACAGCTTCATGTCGTGCTCGTAGGCCTCGGGGGGCTTGCCCAGGCAGTCCACAAAGTACAGCAGGCCGCCGTACTCCTTGTCCCAGCCCGCCTCGATGGCCCAGTCGAAGATCTGGGCGGCCTTGGGAATCAGATCGGTCCGGCCGGTGCGCTTGGCGTGCTCCAGAATGAACCAGACGCCCTCGATATCGTGGCCGGGATTGACCGTGCGGCCCTCGGTGTAGTACAGCCGGGGCGTTCCGTCCACGTCCACGTTCTCCAGCACGCACTTCAGCTCCGGTTTGACATGGTAGCGGAAGATCTCGTCCACGCACTGCTGGGCGCGCTCTTCGTACTCCGCCTTATGCTCCGGATCCACCCGCAGCAGGATGCCGATGACATTCAGGATGATCATGGGCAGGCCGAAGGACCGGCCGGAGCGGGTCTCGGGGATGGTCTTGGGGCCCATGCCCACGGGGTCGGCTCCGCCGTGGCTCAGGTCCCAATAGATGTTGTAGGCCCTGCGGGCGCGCTCCAGGCACTCCTTGTCGCCGGTGACGCCGTAGTATTCCGCGTTGGCGCTGGCATAAAAGGCCTCGGAATAGTAATAGCGCCGCTGGCGCAGGGGCTTTCCGTCCTCCGTGACGGTGAAGTACATGCGGCCGCCGCAGTCCCGGTTGATGCAGTATTTTTCCATAAAATCGAGACAGCTTTTGGACGCCTCCAGCCACTCGGGCCGGGCGCCGTATACGCTGCAGAGGTGGGCGAACATCCACCCGCAGCGCCCCTGCATCCAGACGCTTTTGTCCGTGGAATAGATCTCGCCCTTGCGGTCCAGGCAGGTGTAAACACCGCCGTGCTTCCTGTCCATGCCGTGCTCCAGCCAGAAATTCACGCTGGCCTTCAGCTCGGCGCGCACCCAGTCCCGGTATTCCTGCAATTTGTGTTGATCCATACAGCTTCGTCCTTTCTGTAATTTTATCGGCAGTATCATCCTAACGTCTTTGTGTAAAATCGTCAAGGCGGAAAGAAAATTTTTTTCAAACTCTTGACAGAATGAAAAAAACTGATAGCCTATAACTGAGTATCCGCTTGTTATCATAAGAACATCATTTTCAAAATAAAAAGGAGGATCTCTGATGAATCATCTGGGTATCGAACTGTCCGTCAGGCATCTCCCCCCTCTGGACCCCGGCTTCATCCCTCTGGGGCGCTTCTTTGAGGCGTTTTTGAAAGACGCCAAGGAGCCCTTCGACATCGCGCTGGAGCGCTCCAACGGCCGGACGGCGGTCTGCAGGACCTATGTCCACGGCACACCGGAGCTGTTGGAGGCCGACGTGTATTATGTCGACCGCGTGATCAAAACTCTGCTCTGGATGAAGGGCGGCTTCAAGGTCTACCTGGCGGGCAACGAGGCGGTCTGCGCCGCCGTGGCCGGGCACTATTCCGCCGGCGGAGAGCGCGACTTTGACTTCGACTATATGGCCAACGTCTTTGAGCAGCCCTTCCAGGTGGTGCGGGTGGACGCCGTGCCCGGGGAAAAGGACAGCTCCAAGGCCATCGGCCGCCATCTGGAGGGCTGCCGCATCGGCTTTGACGCGGGCGGCTCCGACCGCAAGGTGTCCGCCGTCATTGACGGAGAAAGCGTCTATTCCGAAGAGGTGGTCTGGTTCCCCAAGATCAACTCCGACCCCGATTATCACTATGAAGGCATCGTCGCCGCCCTGAAGTCGGCCGCCGAGCATATGCCCCGGGTGGACGCGGTGGGCGTGTCCTCCGCCGGCGTGTATATCGACAACCGGACCATGAACGCCTCTCTGTTCCTGCAGGTGCCCAAAGACGCGTTTGACGCCAAGGTGAAGGACATCTATATCCGGGCCATCACCGACACCTTCGGCGACGTACCCTACGCCGTCATCAACGACGGCGACGTATCCGCCCTGGCGGGCGCCATGAGCCTGAACGACAACAACGTGCTGGGCATCGCCATGGGCACCAGCGAGGCTGTGGGTTATGTCAACCAAGAGGGCAACATCACCGGCTGGCTGAACGAGCTGGCTTTCGTCCCCGTGGACGCCAGCCCCGACGCCATGCGGGACGAGTGGAGCGGCGACATCGGCGTGGGCTGCAAGTATTTTTCCCAGGACGCCGTCATCAAGCTGGCCCCCGCCGCCGGGATCGAGCTGGACCCCGCCCTGTCCCCCGCCGAAAAGCTGAAGGTGGTGCAGGGCCTGATGGAGCAGGACGATCCCCGCGCCGCAAAGATCTACCAGTCCATCGGCGTCTATCTTGCCCACTCCCTGGTCTTTTATCACGGGCTGTACGGCTTTAAGCACGTCCTGCTGTTGGGCCGGGTCATGTCCGGCAAGGGCGGCGACCTGCTGCTGGAGACCTGCCGCAAGGTGCTGGCCGACGAGTACCCTGCCGTCAACGAAAAGATCCACATCGCCCTGCCCGATGAAAAATTCCGCCGGGTGGGACAGAGCGTGGCCGCCGCCAGCCTGCCCGAGCGGAAGGCGTAAGAGGTATTTATGAAAAAGCACATTATCTGCCTGGGCGACTCCAACACCCACGGCTACTGCGCCGACCCCGCCGACTGTGCCGATCCCGCCTTGGCCCGCTTCAATGAAGAGGAGCGTTGGACCTGCCTGCTTCAAAAGGGCTTGGGCGGGGAATACCAGGTGTTTGAAGAGGGCCTTTCCGGCCGCACCACGGTCTTTCAGGACCCCCTCTACGAAGGGCTGGACGCTTTGAGCTACGCGTACCCCTGCCTGAAAAGCCACGAGCCGGTCAGTTTGCTGATCATCATGCTGGGCACCAACGATACCAAGGAGCGCTTTGGCGTGAACCCCTTCGCCATCAGCCTGGGGATGCGCCGCCTGGTCCGAAAGGCAAAAACGGTGGACTGCTGGGGTCCCGGCGGGACGCCCAACATCCTGATCGTGGCCCCGCCCCCCATCGGTGAGGGCGTGCTGACCTCCCCGGTTGCCGACGAGATGGGCACCATGGGCCCCACCTGCGTGGAGAAGTCCCGCCGCCTGGCCGCCTATTACAAGCTGATCGCCGAAGAGGAGGGCGTCCACTTCCTGGACGCGGCCGGGTGCGAGTTCAACACCATCGACTATATGCACCTGACCTCCCAAGGCCACGCGCAGTTGGCCCAGCGGCTGCTGGAACTGCTGCCCGGCATCCTGAAATAAAAAAGCGCTATCCTAAAACATCCTCTGTAAATCGAAACACGCTCCCCCGGGAACGGCGGCTCTTGCCGTCTGTCCCGGGGGAGCGTATTTTGTCACTCATGTTCAGTCTGTTCCGTCTCCTTCTCCTGATACCGCTTGAACAGCCGCTCCAGCGGCAGGGAGGCGGCCAGCGCGGCCATGCCGGGCAGGATCGCCCCCATGGGGATCAGCAGTCGGATCACAAACCCCGCCGCCAGGGCAATCACCGTGACCAGCGCCGCCGTGGGCAGATGCCGGATCGTCAGCTTCAGGGCGGTCACGATCAAGTCTCTCCCCCGGAAGGTGAACCGGGACAGCGTCGTCACAGCCATCAGCCACGCCGCCAAAGGAATACAGAGGAAAATAGAATCCGCGTAAAACAGCACCCCGGCGATCCCGTCTCCCGCCGCGGCCATCCAATAGGTCACCGAGCGCATCCACAGCAACAGCCCTTCCACCGCCAGGAAAACCAGCGTCACCGGAAGCGAGGGTAAAAAATTATCCCGGAAGGACCGGAAATACCGGACAAAGGTCCCCCGCTCTTCCCGGCGCACACAGTGGGCCACAGCGTCATACAGGGCGGCCGTAGCCGCGCCCGCGGTAAACAGGGGCAGGCTGCAGAATATCCAACACAGGGAAAGCCCGAGCAGATCGCCCGCCCGGGACACGTTTCTCCAAAACCAGTTGTTCGGGTCGAACACAACCCCGCCCCCTCTTTTCAGCGCGCCTCACAGGCACGCTCTTTTGCTCAAATTGGAATTGCTGTAGGCCGGGTCATAGGTCACTTCCCGGTCAAACCACTCGGGAGGTCGGAAGGCCCGCGCCGCTTCCTCCGCGGGGAACTCCACCTCGGCAAGGATCAGCGGCGCAAGGGGCTTGTCAAACACGTCCAGTTCAATGGTGTGCCCCTCCCAGGGGATATAAAAGCGTTCCTTTTCAATGACCAGGCCGTCCGCCTTGGGCAGCAGGTGGAGGTACGCCTCCTCCGTCAGAGGCAGGTTATACTCCTCCCGCGCCAGCAGGCCCTCCCCCTTGTAGGTCAGCCAGAATTCCTCCCCGCTGCGCCGCACCCGCACGACCGGCCGGGTACACAAATAGGCCTGCTCCACGCGCTTGTGAGGATACCGCCTCAAATCACCGGGCAGCCGCTTGACCGTGAATTTCCGCTCGATCTCCATGGGTTTCCCTTCCCGCTCCCGCCGCGTTCGGTACGGCGGTTTTTTCGCCGCTTATTGTACCACATTCTTTTGTTCTTGTCACCCGTTCCATAGAGTGGATTTTATATGATCAGGCTTCCCCAAAAGTCCGACGGACCTTTGGGGAAGCCTGAAAAATACCGTTTTTATCCGCGCCGCGGGATCACACCTCCACGGCGGCTTTGTATTCAAAAAAGCAAACTATAACGCAAGGTGGAATGCAAATCCTGAGATTTCCAAGTCCAGATAGACGAATTTTATTCTTCCCTCTTCATTGCGCCGGATCGTGTCCTCCTGAATGCCGATCCCCTTCTTTTTCAGATGCTCGATGGCGGCCTCGATGTCATCGGTCTGCATGGCAATATGTCCATATATGCCTCTTGTGCAAACCTTTTTCACCTCAAACAGTGAACCCGCAAAAATATGCGTGGCCGTTTCATCGGCAGGCTGTAAATCGAACAGATCGCATAGCCTTTTCGCCGCGTCCAGCGCCGTTTGTGCATCGGGATGATTGATCCCGACGTGCTTGATCCGGTATTGGGGAACTCTCTCACTCATGGATCAAACTCCTCCTCGCTTCCAGAATATCATTTAATACGCGCGAAATTTCCGTAAGTTTCGCTGACCGTTTCGGAGAACGAAAACGTGTTATCATACTTTTTCAAGATGTTTTGAAAATCGACCATGGTTTTCTTATCCATTTTCTCTCAAGCCCATTCCAGTCGTCCTGTTCGTTTCAAGTAAGCACGGATGAAACCAACATGCGCAGAAAATCCGACGCCGGGATGCATGTGAGGATCTCATCCGTGCTCACTCAACAGGGCATGTTCTTTTCATGCTCAGTCAAGACCGTTGATTTCTCTGCAGTAATGGCAGGCCACAAAGTGATCGGGCAGTTCTTCCTTCAAGGGTGGCTGCTCCTCGGTACACTTCTCCTGCGCGTAGGGGCAGCGGGCCGCAAAGCGGCAGCCCGGCTTTGGATTGACGGGAGAGGACAGCTCGCCGCTCATGAGGTTGTTGTGATGCTCAACGTCGATGTCTGGCACCGGGATGGCGGAGATCAGCCCCTTCGTATAGGGATGCAGCGTCCATTTGAACAATTCCTTCGAGGGGGCCTTTTCCACCATGCAGCCGAGGTACATCACCAGGATATCGTCGGAAATGTGCTTGACGACCGACATATCATGGGTCACAAAGATATAGGTCAGCTTCTGCTGCTCCTGCAGGTCCTGCAGCAGATTCAAGATCTGGGCCTGGATCGACACATCCAGCGCCGAGACCGGCTCGTCGCAGAGAATAAATTTCGGCATCAGCGCCAGGGCACGGGCAATTCCGATCCTCTGGCGCCTGCCGCCATCCAGCTCATGGGGATAGCTGTTGGCAAGGCGCTCCGCCAGGCCGACCGTTTCCATCAGGGCGTATACCCGCTGTTCCAGTTCTTGCTTGGTCTTGCAGGTCTTAAATATCCTCAGCGGCTCCGCGATACAGTCAAAAACCGTAAACCGGGGGTTCAGCGACGCCATGGGGTCCTGGAAAACAATCTGCATCTCCTTGCGCATCTCTTTCCAGGCCCGACCCTTCAAATGGGTGATGCTTTTGTCCTCAAACAGAATCTGGCCGTCCGTCGCTTCGATCAGCCCCAGGATCGTTCGTCCCAGGGTGGATTTGCCGCAGCCGGATTCGCCCACCACGCCGAGGGTCTTCCCCCGTTCCAGGGTAAAGCTGATGTTGTCGACCGCGTGCAGGGGACCGCGCGCAGTCGCAAAGTATTTTTTGAGATGTTTGACCTCCAGAAGGACATCACGATTGTTATTTTCCGTCATTTCTCATCCCTCACTATCAAGGCGGTGGCAGCGCACGACGTGGCCGGGCGTAATCTCATGGGCCGTAGGGTCAAGCTGGCTGCACTTTTCCATCGCGTATTTGCAGCGCGGGTGGAACTTGCAGCCACTGGGAAGCTGGGCGGGGTTGGGCGCGAGGCCCTTGATCGGCTCAAGGCGCTCCACATCCTCACTGAGCGACGGGATCGAACCGAACAGCCCTTCGGTGTAGGGGTGGCTGCGGTGGTGGAAAATGTCCTCCAGCGTTCCGAATTCCACGATCTCGCCCGCGTACATGATGGCGACCTTGTTGCAGATATCCGCGACGATGCCCAGGTCGTGGGTAATGAAGATCATCGACATTTTGTTGCGCTCCCGCAGGTCTTTCATCATTTTGATGACCTGCGCCTGGATCGTCACGTCCAGCGCGCTTGTCGGCTCGTCCGCCAGCAGCAGCTTAGGCTGGCAGGCCAGGGCAATGGCGATGACAACGCGCTGCTTCATTCCGCCGGAAAACTGGTGCGGAAATTCGCTGGCACGCTCCGGGCGAATGCCTACCATCTCAAACATATCGCAGGCTTTTTGATATGCCTCCTTTTTGGAGCAGCCCTGATGCCGGCGGATGACCTCAGCGACCTGGTCGCCCACGCGCTTGATGGGGTTGAGCGAGGTCATGGGGTCCTGAAAGATCATCGTGATGTCATTGCCCCGGATGCCCCGCATCTGCTTGTCGGAATACTGAAGCAGGTCCCGATCTTCATACAGGATCTCGCCGCCGGCAATTTTGGCCGGCGGGGTGGGCAGCAAGCCCAGGATGCTCAATGCGGTCGTGGTCTTCCCTGCGCCGGTTTCCCCCACCAGTCCCAGGCATTCGCCCTCTTCCAGGGTGAAGCTGACGCCGTTGACTGCGCTGACCGTTTCCTCGGAGGTGATATATTTTACTTCCAAATCCTTTACTTCAAGTAAACTCATCCTGCTACCTCCGTCATCTCTTCAGCTTCGGGTCCAGCGCGTCACGCAGACCGTCACCGATCAGGTTGACGCTGATCAGCGTCAAGGCAATGGCAATGCCGGGGAACAGCACGGTCGGTGTATACTGGAGAATGAACGATCTGCCGTCGTTCAGGATGGAACCCCACTCCGGCATGGGCGGCTTAACCCCCAGGCCCAGGAAGCTCAGGCTGGCGATCTGCGTGATGCAGGTGCCAAGCTGCATGGTGATTTGAATGATCATCGGCGCGATGCAGTTGGGGATGACATATTTGAAGACCATGCGCGTTTTGGATGCGCCGCAGGCGCGGGCCGCCTCCAGATACTCCTCGCCCACGGTGGTCAGCGAGCTGGAGTACATAACTCTTGTCATGTGCCCGACACGGGAGATGGAAAGGGCGATGACCGACTTCCAAAGGCCGGTGCCCAGGGCCGTGGAAATACCGGCGGCCAGCAGCAGAGAGGGAATGCTCTGCAGGGTATCCACCAGACGCGCCACAAAGGTTTCATAGGCACCGCCGAAATACGCGGCGCTGGCGCCCAGCGTCATACTGATAAACGCCGCCACAAGAACCGAAGCGAACGCGATGATCAGAGATATCTGGCCGCCCTTCAGAATGCGAGAGAACAGGTCCCGCCCATACTGGTCGGTGCCGCAGATGTGCTGCAAGCTCAACTTGGCGAAGGTGTTTCCCAGATCCATCTGGGAATAATCATAGGGGGCGAGCCATCTGCTGAAGATACAGGCAAGGGCGATCACGGCAAAAATCACCAGACCCACGACGGCCAGCTTGTTTCTTTTGAACTGGCGCAGGGTGACCGCAAGCTGGCCATTCTTTTTCTTTTTGGTTTTGGTTTTTTCCGTGTTGCTCACATCGCGGCCTCCTTTGCCATTTTCTTGATCTGACGGTTCACCTTGCGGGTCGAACCGGAATTCTTATACTTCGCCTTGATACGCGGGTCGATCGCGGCATAGCAAAGGTCTGTCAGGAAGTTCAGCACGCAGACAACGAGAGAAAGGACGAGCACCGCTCCCTGTACAGCGGGATAATCGCCGTTGTTGATGGCAAGAATCAGATAGGAGCCTACGCCTGGGATACGGAAAATATTTTCTATGACCGCAGAACCACCTATGACGATCTCAAAGGAGTTGGTCAGCATGGCAATGACCGGAATCGCCGCGTTGGGCAGCATGTGGCTGAAGATCACGACCTTCTCGCCCAGGCCCTTGGACCGTGCAGTACGGATATAGTCGGAGCGCATTACGCCCAGCATGGTGGAGCGCGTCATACGGCAGAAGACGGCCACACGGCGCAGGCCCAACGCGATACACGGCATAATATAGCCGGTCCATGATTCCAGCCCTGTAGCCGGCAGTAATTTCAAATTTAGGGACAACAAAATCATCAGCATCAGTGCCGACCAGAAATTCGGCAGTGCCGCCAGCACCATTGCCGCGGTCGTCACCGAAATATCCATCTTGCTGTATTGCTTGATGGCGGAAATAATGCCAAAAATCACACCGACCGGAATCGACCACAGCATCGTAAAAATCGCAATGCGCAGCGAAATCGGGAAGCGCAGCTTGATCGCGTCGATTACCGGAGTCTTGGTCTGGTAGGAGGTGCCCAGGTCAAAATGTAACACGATGCCCTTGATATAGTCAAAGAACTGCACCACATAGGGCCTGTCAAGCCCCATCTCGTGCTGAAGTGCATCATACTCCTCCTGCGTATAGCCGTCGCCCAGAAGGGCGATCACCGGGTCACCGGCGGCACGTCCCAGGATGAATACTACCAGCACGACGCAGAACATAACCAGGAGCATCAGGAGAAGTCTTCGAATCACATATTTTAACACGATATTGTCTCCTTTACTAGCGGAGGACTGTCAACGTCCCTTGTATGGAGGCAGGGGCCTCCTCCCAGGGGCCGGGAAACACCCGGGAGGAGGTCCTTCCAATGGATCAGGAAAACGCAAATCTTATTCGTTGATCGTCAAAGAAGCATACTTTGGATGATAGCCGCTGACAAACTGCATCTCACCGACATAGCTTTGGGCAAGGACCATGCTGTTGGCGGTACAGAGCTGGATGGTCCACATATTCTCATAAAACAGTTCCTGCATCTGCGCGTACAGATCGGCGCGTTCTTCCTCATTGGTAGTGTTGGCGGCCGCCTCGGCCAGCCGATTGAATTCCGCGTTATCAATGCCGGAAATGGCGGAAGCGCTTTCAGGGCTGCTGTACATGATACGGTCTTCCAGGAAGGCCTCGGGAGAACCGGTGTTGTAAGAATTGGTGCTGATATACAGGTCGTACTCGGCGGGCAGCGTGGAGGAGCTGGTGACCTTGCTGGCGCCGGTGGAATCCACGATGTCCACCTTGATATCAAAGCCGACCAGGCTGCCGAACTGCTGAATAATGGTGGCGGCCGCTTCGCCCGCCGGGCTGTTGGTGCTTAACAGCTTCAGCGTGCAGGGATTGCTGGTGCTGTAGCCGCACTCCTCAAGCAGGGACTTGGCAAGCTCCACATCGTACTCGATCGTGCCCAGGTCGACCTCATACTTGGTGCCGGTGGGGAAGGGACCCGTGGTGGTATTGGCCAGCGCCGCGTCCTGATAGACGGCCTTCACAAGGCCCGCATAGTCGATGCAGTGAGCCAGCGCCTGACGCAGGCGCACATCCGACAGAACACTCGCGCCTTCGCGGTTGGCAAGATCAAGATACAGCGAGCGGCTGGGCACCTGATACAGGGTCGCGCCTTCCACGCCAAGCGTACCGTTAAGAAACTCGGACACGGTGTTCCAGTTGTTGTTAAAGCAAATGTCCAAGTCGCCGTTGATAAAGTCGATGGCCATGACAGAATAGTCCTTATAGAGCTTATAGATCACATACTTGACGTCGGGAGCGCCGCCCCAGTATTCGTCAAACGCCTGCAGGGTCTGGCTGATGCCGTCCACAGTCTCGATCAGCATGTACGCGCCGGAGCCCGCGTCGCTGTCCAGCAGCGTGGCGTCGGGGTTGGCGTCGAAATACTCCTTGCTCATGATGCCGGTATATCCGGTGGCAAGGTCGTTGATCAGGCTGCCGACCGGCTCCGTAAAGACCAGCGTCAGGTGCAGATCGTCGGTCGCATAGGACTTTTCAAAGTCGATTTTCTTCATGGAGGCGGAGCACTTGTTCAGGCTGCTGTTCGCAACGCGCTGGAAGGTAAACAGCACGTCCTCCGCATCCAGGATGGTTCCATCATGGAATTTGACATTTTCGCGCAGAGTGATGTTGAAGTTGCCCTCATCATCATAACCCCACTCGGTCGCCAGGCCGGGAACAAATTCCGTCTCGCCGGTCAGGTCGCGCTCGATCAGGCAGTCATAGATCTGCTGGCTCCAGTTGAATTCGTTCTGGAAGGTATTGGAATCGGCCGCCTTGATCTGGCTGGAGTTGGCGTACACCAAGGTGTCCTTCGCGGTTTTCTTGGTCGTGCTGCCCTCGGTCGTGTAAATCGTATAGGGGCCGCGGAACCATTCGTGTGTAGTGGTTGTAATTCCCGACTCATCGGAAACATTCAGCGTGCTGTCGCCATCCGAGGAACCCTGCGGGGAATTGTCCGGGTCGGAATCCTGCTTCTGGGTACAGCCGCCCAGTACGGACATGACCATTGCCAAGGTGAGAAAGAGCGCGATCAAACGGGTCTTTTTCATGATAAATCTCCTTTCTGTCTGTTCCTTTCAGGTTGTCCTCTTACGCTTGGGGCTTTTCTCTTCCCTCCCTTTCCTGCTATGTAAATTCACTACAACTGACTACGCCGGCGTATTCTTCCTTGCGCCGTCCGTATACAGTCGTTTGCAGACGCGATTATGAATTCATCCGCGCGATCGCGGCGCACCGTTTCCCTCCCAACTGCCACGGGCAGCGGCCCGCGCAGTGGCGGCAGATGATTTGTTCCTCTCCGGAAAGGGCTTTTCTTGCCCACTCTGGATCGGCCAGCATCCCCCGGCCCAGCAGAATCACATCCGCATCGGTTTCGGCCAGCACCGTGTCGGCTTCCTCCGTGGTACGGATATCCTTGCCTCCCAGCACCGGGATACCAACGGTTTTTTTCATCTCGGCCACCGACCAGGTATGGGCGGAGAACGGATAGCCCTTCGGAACGGTCATTTCCTGGGGGAGCCATTTGGTGACGGGATTGTTGGACACGTTGATATAATCGAAGCCCATCGCTTCTACCTGTCTGCCCTGCTCCAGGCCGGTCTTCAAATCAGGATTGAAGGCGCCCAGGCGGATCCCGATCACAAAATCATCTGTGGAATTGCTTCGGATCTCCTGAAATATCTCCCGCAGGAAGAGCAGCTTGTCGCGGCCGTATTCGTCGCTGCGCCGGTTGATGCAGGGGCTGAGAAAGCTGCTGATCATCCACCCGTGGGAACCGTGCAGCTCCACGCCGTCATAGCCGGCCCGCACCGCACGCTTCACTGCGTCCACATACAGTTTCTGGACGGCGTGGATCTCCTCCACCGTCATCACATGGCACACCTTTTCCGTACCCCGAACATTCAGGGTAAAGGGGGACGGTGCGAAAGGCTCGATTGCCAGTGCGCGCATACCGGCGTGTTCCAACTGCAAAATGATCCTACAGTTCTCCCCATGGACCGTCTGTGTGATCCGGCGCAGGCCCTCCACCTGCCCGTCCCGCCAGATTCCGGTCTGGGTGACATGGGCTTTATTTTCATCGGTGACGCTCGCCGCGCCCTGGATGATCAGCGCCGCGCCGCCCCGGGCGACCGCCCGGAAGTGTTCGACCATCGCGTCGCAGACTACGCCGTCCGGGCCGGTCTCGGTCGCATTCCCCATGGGTCCCGCGCAGATGCGGTTTTTCAGTTCCATCCCACGGATCGTCACACGTTCATCAAGGGTTTTTGCCATAGACCTTCCCTCCCGGGAGTTCATACTCGCCAGTAGGCGACCTCGCCCTCGACTGTAAACTCCACGCCAAAGGGCTTGGACAGTCTGACAAAGCGCTCCAGGATCTGCCGGGCGTTCTGCCCGTGGGCGATCAGCGGGCGGCCCTCGCAGGTCGGGCCGGTGGGCCGGGTGTTAATGACCTCGGTATAGGAAAAGTCACGGCCCAGTTCAATGGGTGTCAGCTTGATCTCCCGAATATTCTTGTTCTCATCGAACGCCAGCTCATAGACCGCCGAGCACCACCACAGGGGGGACGGCTTGTCGATGCCGGGGTGCAGCGGCTCGTCCGTGGACATCAGGATGGCCGTCTTTTCCATATCGTGCCCCCAGGTCTCATAGCTGTCGTAGGGGATGTGCTTCAGGAACTGGGACTGTGCGAACACATTGCCCATGTTGTGGATAATGGGCTTGCCCTTGTAAATCTCGATCCCCAGCGTGCGGTGCCAGCCGTGGCCGAAGTAGATGTCGGCGCCGGCGTCGATGACAGCGTGGGCGAACTGCCGGGCAAAGTCGGGCACATCGTCGCCCCGCGGCCCCTCGGAGACGTTGTAGTGATGGGCCACCATGACCAGATCGGAGGTCTTTTTGGCGCTCTTTATGCCGCGCACGATCCGTTTCAGATCCTTTTCGTCGTTGTACATCTCCACGGCGCACGTTTCATCCTCGATGTACCGGCATCCGGTATACCTGGAGTTCTGCATGGGCGTGCCGATGACAAATTCGCCCTCGTTCAGATAAAAGCCGCCGTAGCTCTCCTTCGTAGTCAGGATACGGAACTCCCTGCACATCTTTCGGATCGCCTGGGCGATGTCGGGCGTCACATGGTAGCGGGTGTGGACGCGCATGGGATTCACACCGGGGCGGGCGGGGATCTTTCCCTTGGCCAGGTTGGCCCACTCCGAGTTCTTGTTGCCGGTGGAGGCGGAGATCAGGGCTGCCCGGCCCGCCGCGCTTTCAAAATGCGCGGGCGCGCCCGCCTCGTCCAAATCGCGGCCCGTACCGGCGCCGGCGATTCCCGCCTCGATACAGTGCCTGCGGTTTTCCAGCAGGCCGGGGCCGCCGAAGTCAAAGCTGTGGTTGTTGGCCAGGGACATCATATCGACGCCCAGCCATTTGATATCCTTCGCGATGCCGGGATCGGCGTTCATGTAACTGGCGACGCTGTCGCCCCGGGCAGCCCAGGGGAGGTTGTCTTCATCAATGAAGTTCATCTCCAGATGGCCGTAGGCGACGTCCGCCTTCTCCAGCTTTTCCTTGATCGCAAGGAAGTCCTCTTCCTTGTGCATGGCGAAGGGCCTGCTGACCATCAGCTCGCCGACGGCCGCGACCTTCCAGCCCTTCCGTTTGCCGTTCTCCCCCATGGGGAACACCTCCGCTACATTTGAATCGCTGGTTTTCACGCTTCCATTTTCCCGATAGGAAATAGGGCAGACTCAGGCCCATGGCCAAGAACACGGAGATCAACAGGACGATGGGGATTGCAACACGCACCATCCCGCCGATGTCCGGCCCTTCGGTCAGGTCTGTTTTGTTTCTTCTCCCGGGCGGGCCGCTCATTTGGCCAACGCTTTTTGAATGGCGTCGAGCAGCTCTTTCCCGCTGTGCCTTTCCAGGCTGTATACGATCTCCGCGACCTGGGAAAGGTCGTAGTCATAGCTCTGTTCGATCATGGCCTGCTTGGCATTTACCGTCTCCCGCATCCGCGCCGCGCGCCCCGCCGCATCCAGACCGGTGTATAGCCCGCAGGGCCGCCGCAGCGCCTCTCTCAATACGGCGCCGTCGTCCAAAAAGACCTCCAGGACGCCCGCGCCGTTTTCGCCGCCGAGCGCCTCAAACTCCTCCGCCGACAGGATGGACACCTCCGTCCTGTCGATCAGGCGGCGGACTTCCTCGTCATTGAGGTACTCCTCCTCGTAATGCTTGGGGGCCAGCGCGCCGTACTTCAGCCCAATGGCGGTGCAGAATTGGATATGGTGGTCGGCCGACGGATGATCCATGGGGTACTTCGGGCTGCCCGGCCGGATGGCCAGGGTCGAGTCCTTCTCGCACACATGGATATGAATGCGGGCGATTTGTTCCAGCCGGTCCGCGACCGCGGGATGGATCCGCACCGCGCCCTCCGTCGCCACCTGGTTGGCGTTGCAGCAGGGGAACGCCTTTAGTTGGATTTGGCCGTACACCGCGTCGTCGTCATAGGCCCTGAAATCGCCGTCCAGCGGCGCGACCATCTTCGACCAGCCCTTCGCGCCGGTAAACATAGTCGGGGTCGCCTGCAGGAAATCGCTCATCCTGTGGCACCAGAACGCCCGGGCGATGGCATATCCCGTCGCGCCGCATTTGGAGTTGGTCACGATTTTGGAGCTGCGGACCTCCACCACCACGGGGCCGCCCATGGCGCTCAGGTTCAGAGCGTTCTGCATCTTCTCCGGGGAATCTCCCAGAACCGCGGACATAATCACCGGAACGGTCAGCGCCAGGGCGGTAGTGCCGTCCAGGTCGGTCCGCTTGTACATCATCTCATTGTAGAGGACCGCCCACATGTGGTAGCCCAGGTTCAGCGCCTCCAGCACCTTTTTCCCGGTGACCCCCGGACAGTCGCACAGGGCCAGCAGCGCCGCAATCATATCCGCCGGGTGGCCGCCCCGTCCGATGGCCTGCCTGCGCGTGTCGCACAGGTCGGCGTACCGGATGCAGTAGCCGTTTAGGAAACCCGCCATCTCCAGACCGGTCTTCAGCTCCGTCTGGAAGATGGGCCGGTACAGCTTCGGCTCCTCCTCGATGACCGTGGCCAGATTCTCCAGTTCCTCCCGGGGGAGGGATCTAAGCCCGGCGATCAGCGCCAGGATCGCGTCCATCAGGAGGCTTTTCACATTACTCTCCACCCCGGGCCGAAACTGCTCAAAGGGCGTCCAGAAACCCGCTTCCGCCAGATTCTTGACGTTCAGGTCCGGGTATGCTTCCACTCGTTTCGTCTCACTCACACCGATCACTCCTCGCCCTTGTGTGCGTCCAGGTCCACGTTGACTTTTTTCTGCACTTCCTTAATATCGACGTCGCGCACATTGACATGGTCCCGGACGGCGATGGCGGCGGCGGCGCCCATGGCCTCGCCGTACACCATGCAGGTGGGCATTCCCGTGCTTCGTACCAGGAACTCCCGGGAGTAGCAGCGCCCGGCCAGCAGCATGTTGTCGATCCCCTTGGGGATGAAGCTGCGGTACGGGATGCCGAACTCCCGCTTGGGCTGGATAAACATTCTCACGCCCTGCTGACCGGTCAGCCAGTGGACGTTATTGAAGCCGCCGAAGGCGATGCTGTCCTCCGGCTGCACGCCGTCCGCCACATCCCGCACCGTCATGGCGTGCTCGCACACGATCCGACGGCTCTCCCGTCCTCCGTAGAGGGGGGCCGTTTTCATGATGTAGGCGTTTTCAAAGCCCGGGATCCGCTCACGGAAGAACTTCAGATAGACCCAGTTGATCTCCCGCATATGCACGATGGCCTCGCTGATCTGTTCGCCATCGGTGCAGTCCGCAAAGCACTCGAAGGTGCCCGACATGGTCTGGTCGTACCGGACCTTCCCGGCCCGGACCAGGCCGTAATATCCCACCAGCGGCTGTCTGGGATAGCAGGGCTTCTCCGTGGTGGTGTTGATCGCGTAGGGCGTCTCGGGATAGGGGTGGTCCTTCAGGTACTGGACCCACTCGCGGTTCACGGTGTTGCTCAGGGCCAGGAACTTGCCCTCCTTGATCAAATCGGCCTGCTCATCCCAGGAAAGCTGCTTGCCGCGCATGTCGAATTCCCGGCGCTCGCTCTTCTCTCCCTCAAAGGAGTGGGTCGGGGGCGATTTGCTGCCGCCGTTGCACAGCAGCCACTCCTCCTCCTTGGCCGCCTTGGCCTCCTCCGGAGTGAGCTGGGGACGGTTTTCCAGGTATTCCAGAAATTTCTGAATGTCGATGCCGCCGATCTCCGCCCGCAGGCAGATGCCATGGATCCGTCCGTTCTCGTCGCCCATTTCATAGGCCGCGCCCGCCTTGACCGCGATATCGCCGTCGGCGCTGCAGTCGATGATGATCTTGCCCCGGATCAACTGCGCGCCCGATTTGTTGACCGCGATGACGCCTTCCACCTGGCTGCCGTTCTTCACCACGTCAAAGGCGTAGGTGTCAAACAGGACCTTCACACCGGCCTCTTTGGTCATCTGGTCGAGCACATAGACGAAGGCCTCCTCGTCAATGACCTCCCGCAGGCTCGGGTCGCCGTAGTGGTCCTTGGCAAAGGCTGCGCCGCCCGCGTCCTGCAGGCGCTTAAAAATCTCAATGGTAATATTGTCCTTAATGATCAGAGGAGTCGACCAGTCAAAGGCGTGATTTTTATTCTCATACCCGGCGTGCAGCCGGAAGCCGTGGAGGCTCTGCACCAGCCCCTGAGTCATGTTGCCACCCAGAGCACAAGAGCGCTCCAGCAGCACGGTTTTCGCTCCGTTTCTCGCGGCGGAGATGGCCGCCACCACGCCGGCGGTACCTCCACCGACGACCACAACGTCAGCTTCCGCGCTCACCGGAATTTCCGCCGAAACCTGCTTGTATTCCATTTACCCACGTCCTTTCCGTTGATCCCTGCTTTTAAATCCGGTTCACCGCCGAAGCCGGGGTCTTCCCGGCCGCGTAGTCCAGCACCGCCTGGGCGCATTCCCGGCACGCCCGGTCCCGGGACTCCCGGGTGTTGGCGCCGGTATGGGGCGTGGCCACCAGGTTTTCCAGCGGCAGCAGGGGATTGCCCGCCTTCACCAGCTCGTCCCGGAACACATCCACCGCCGCGCCGGCGATCACACCGTCCTTCAGCGCCCCGTACAGGGCCGCTTCATCCACGATCATGCCCCGGGTGGTGTTGATCAGGATGGCCGTCGGCTTCATCACGGCAAACTGTGCCGCGCCAAACAGGCCGCGGTTCGCCTCCACCCCGGAGACATGCAGCGAGACGACATCGCCCTGCCGCACCGCCTCCTCCATGGAGGCCGTCAGCGTCACATATTCCGGCGGGTCGATCCGCTCCGGGCGGCGCACATAGGCGACGATTTCCATGCCGAACGCGTGAGCCAACTGGGCTACCCGCGCCCCGATATGTCCAAAGCCGATCAGCGCCAACTTCTTCCCGTACAGCTCCATAGAGGGAAAATCCACGCCCTTCGGAGCCTCCGGCGGGTCCTTCCGCAGCCGCAGGGAGAGGGGATACAGCCGCTTCGCGGCGGCCAGAATCAGCATCATGGTGTGCTCCGCCACCGGGATGTAGTTGGACAGCGGGGTGTTGGTCACCACGATTCCCCGCTCGGTACACGCGGGGACGTCGATCCGCTCCACGCCCACGCCCTCTTTCGCGATGATCTTCAGGTTGGGCGCCTTGTCCAGCACCTCCTTGGTGATCACGCCCCGGCCGGGCAGCAGCGCCCAGCATTGGGCCAGCAGCTCGTCGGAGAGCACGCCGTTCCCGACCACCACGGTAAAGCCGTTCTCCTCCAACACCTCCCGGGTGACCCTGGAGCGCTCGTTGAGTATGTAAACAACCTTTCCCTGTTCCATGGCTTCTCCTCTATTTCTCTTCCGTCAGCTTCCCGATAGTCTCCAAAATATAATCGGTGTACTCCTCCGTGCTGGCGTCCTCCCGGAAGCTGGTGATCACGAGCTTCCGCTCGGTATATCCGCAGATGTCCAGCGCCTTGTTCAGAATCTCCGCCTCCCTGGCGTATCCGATATGGGCCAGCAGCATCCCCGCCGCCTTCATCAGGCTGCTGGGGTTGGCGTACTCCCCGCGGTTGTTGTTCATCAGGAAGGGCGCCGAGCCGTGGATGGCCTCGAACAGGGCGTACTTCGCGCCCACGCTGGCGCTGCCCGCGGTGCCGACGCCGCCCGAAAGCTCCGCCGCCACGTCGGAAATGATGTCGCCGTACAGGTTGGGCAGGACCAGCACTTCCATATTCTTGGTGAACTCCTTGTCCCCCAGCTTGGAGGCGGTGATGTCCACCAACTGCTCGTCATAGGCGATCTCGGGATACTCCTTGGCCATCTCCCGGCAGGCCGCCAGGAAATTGCCGTCGGTCAGCTTGACCACGTTCACCTTGGACACCGCCGTCACATGCCTGCGGCCGTTTTTGCGGGCGTATTCAAAGGCGGTTCTCGCCACATGGCGGCTTTGCAGCCTCGTCTCCACCACAAAGTCCACCGCCAGGTCCTCGTCCACCTGAATGCCCTTGCTGCCCCAGACATACGCGCCCTCGATGTTCTCCCGGAACATGACCCAGTCGATCCCCTTGATGGGGTTGCTGACGGGCCGCATGCTGACGTCCAACTCCAAGGCCAGGCGCAGGGCGGCCACCGTGCTGGGCAGGGCGGGCCAGGGGTCGCCCGGGCGGGGCGTGGTGATGGGCCCCTTCAGCACCACATGGCACCGCTTCAACTGGTCCACCGATTCCCGGGGCAGGCATTCGCACCGGGTGGCCCGCTCCTCGATGGACAGGCCGGTGATCACCCGGAACTCGATCTTTCCCCCGGCGACCGGCTCGGCCAGCAGTGTGTTGAGCACTCGCAGGGTCTGTTTCATGATGATCGGTCCGATGCCGTCCCCGGGGATCACGCCGATGATGATATGGTCCAGCTTGGAATAATCCGGGGCGGCGGGCGCGCTGCGCATCCGCTCGATGCGGGCCGTCTCCGAGGCCACCAATTGCGCGAATTTTTCCTTCGCGGCGTCAATATTTTCCTGAAGCATGTTGCATCTCTCCTCTCGCCTTGCCCACTTCCTGCTTCACACTGGGGATCAGCCCTCCGCAGCGGAGGATATCCATGACAAAGGGCGGGAATTTGGGGAACGTAAACTCTTTTCCTGCCGCAGTGATCACGCCGTTCTCCACATCAATGGTCAGTTCATCTCCCGACGACACCGCATCCACAGCCTGGGGACAGACGATCGGCATCAGCCCCTCGTTGATGCAGTTGCGGTAGTAAATGCGGGCAACGCTTTTCACCACCACCGCCGCGATCCCCTTCTGCTTGATACATTTTACCGCCTGCTCCCGCGCAGAGCCACAGCCAAAGTTTTCCCCCGCTGCCAGGATCTTCCCCGCCATATCCTTCTTGTGAAATTCGGGGTCCAGGTCCTCCAGCGCGTGCTCGGCCATCTGCTCCTCCGTCAGCATCAGGTAGGTATACCGGCCCGGATAGATCAGGTCGGTGCTGATATCGTCGCCGTATTTCACGGCCGTTCCCGTAATGATCATACGCGGCCTCCCCTCTCGTTCCCCACAAAGGTCCTGGGGTCGGTGACGCAGCCGTTCACCGCGCTGGCCGCCACCGTCATGGGGCTTGCCAGAATGATCTCCGAGCTTCTGCTGCCCATGCGCCCCGTAAAGTTGCGGTTGGCCGTGGAAATGCAGACCTCGCCGTCCGCGATGATCCCGCCGCACACGCCGACGCAGGGACCACAGCCCGGGTGGTTGACGACACAGCCCGCCGCCAGGAAGTCCTCGATCAAGCCCTCCTTCAGTGCGTTCCGGTAGACCTCTACCGACGCCGGCTGGACGATGGTCCGCACCGCCGCGTGTCTGCCCCGCAGGATGGCCACCGCGTCGCGCAGGTCCTGGAGCCTGCCGTTGGTGCAGGTACCGATAAACGCCTGGTCGATGGGCTTTCCCACGATTTGCGCCACCGGCGCCCAGTTGTCCACCCGGCCGGGCAGCGCCGCCGCCGGCTCCAGCTCCGACAGGTCGTAGGTCAGCTCCCGGACATATTCCGCGTCCTCGTCCGCCCAAATGGCCTCCCAGTCCTTCTTCGCCCGGGTGCGCAGGTGCTCGAACACCTTTTCATCGGGCCTGCACACGGAATTTTTGGAGCCCATCTCCACGCCCATGTTGCACAGGGTCATGCGCTCCCCGATGCTCATACGCTCTATGGCGGAGCCGTGGTACTCCACACTGAGGTAATCGGCGCCCGCGCCGCCCACGTCTCCGATGATCTTCAAAATCAGGTCCTTGGCGGACACGCCGGGGCGGAACTCCCCCTCCACCGTGATCTTCATGGTCTGGGGCACCCGCAGCCACAGCTTCCCGGTGGCCCAGACGGCCGCCATCTCGCTCCGGCCGATCCCGGTGGCAAAGGCGCCGACGGCGCCGTGGGTGCAGGTGTGGCTGTCCGACCCCACGATGACCAGCCCGGGGGCGGCGTACCCCTCCTGGCACAGGATCTGGTGGCAGATGCCGCCCTGCTTGTTCATATCGTAAAAATGGCGGATGCCCTGCTCCTTCACAAACTCCCTCGTCACCTTCTGGCTGTTGGCGTAGCCTCCGGTGGGGGCCGGGACGGTGTGGTCGAACACCACCACGATCCGGTCCGGGTCGTACACCCTGTCCACGCCGATGCTCTTGAAGGTGGCGCACACGGACGAGGTATTCTCATGGCTCAGGCAGAAGTCGGGGTACACTGTGACGATGTCGCCCTGGCGCACCTCATGTCCCACCGCGCGGCTGAGCGCTTTTTCCGCAAATGTCTTTCCCATGGTCCCCTCCATCACGCCAGAGCTTCCAGGCCGCCCTCTTTCATCACCCGGACCATGCCGCCGTTCCGCAGGATCTTCACCATCAGCTCGGGCAGCGGGCTTACCTCCAGCGTTCTGTTTTTCGTTACGTTTCGGATCGTGCTTGCTCCGACCTCGTATTCGATCATGTCCCCGTCGTCGATCTGCGTGGTGTCGCACTCCACCAGGGGAAGTCCGATATTGATGGCGTTGCGGTAGAAGATGCGGGAAAAGCTCCTGGCCACCACGCATTGGATGCCCGATTCCTTCAGGGCCACCGGGGCCTGCTCCCGGGAGGAGCCGCAGCCGAAATAGTCACCCGCCGCGATGATCGTCCGGCCCTGGGCGCATTTTTCATGGAAGTCCGGGTCCAGGTCCTCCAGGGCGTGGTCCACCAGGTCCTGGACGTTCAGCGTCTTGGTGTACTTCCCCGCGATAATCAGGTCGGTGTTGATATCTTCTCCATATTTGATCACTTTAGCTGAAAGCAGCATAGGTTCACCTTCCAATCCTCCATAGTAAGGAGCCTGCAGGGGTCCGTGATCCTTCCCGCCAGCGCGGACACCGCCACCGTCTCGGGGGAGGCGAGGTAAATGCGCGCCTTGTTGTTGCCCATGCGCCCCTTGAAATTCCGGTTCGTGCTGGAAATGACCGTCTCCCCGTCGGCGGGCACGCCGCCCAGGGTCCCCACGCACACGCCGCAGCCCGGCGTGCAGATGGTGGCCCCGGCGTCGATCAGGTCGGCCAGGATCCCGTCGGCGGCCGCCTCCTTCAAAATCGTCTCCGACGCGGGCAGTACCAGCAGACGCACGTCCTCATGGATCCGCTTTCCCCGCAGGATTTCCGCCGCGGCTTGCAGGTCCTCCAGCCGCCCGTTGGTGCAGCTCCCCAGGACGGCCTGCTGGATGACGGTCCCTTCCACCTCGGACACCGGGCAGACATTGTCCACCGTGTGCGGCTTTGCCACCACCGGCTCCAGCGCGGACAGGTCGATCTCCACCGTATCCAGATAAACGGCGTCCGGGTCGGCGGCGATGCCCAGTCCCGAACAGCAGGTGAAGCCGCATTTCGCGCCCATCTCCACCAGCATGTTCGCCATGGTCAGATGCTGGGATTCCGAGCTTGCCTCCAGATAGTCCCCGTAAAACTCCACGCTTTTGTAATTGCCGCCCTTGGCGCTGAGACGGCCGATGGTGGCCAGGATCACGTCCTTTGCGCTGCACATGGCGGGCAGCTCGCCCTTCAGCTCCACCCGAATGGTCTGGGGCACCCGGAACCACAGCTTTCCGGTCAGCATGGCGGTGGCGATATCGGTGGCCCCCAGCCCCGTGGAGAACGCGCCCAACGCGCCGTAGGTGCAGGTGTGGGAATCGCTGCCCACGATCAGGTCACCCGTCCTGACAAAGCCCTTTTCCACCATTAACTGGTGGCACACACCCTTGCCGCTTTCAAAAAAGTGAACGCCCTGCTCCCGGGCGAACTCACGCAGGAAAGCGTGGATGTTGGAGAGCTTTTCATTGGACGGCGGCGTGCAGTGGTCAAAGACGATGACCACTTTATCGGGATCGAACACCTTCGTCCCGCCCATCTCGTGAAAGGCCCGCACGGCAAGGGGACCGTTGGCGTCGTGCATCATAATGCGGTCCACGCTGCACATGACGATCTCCCCGGCGGCGGCGTCCTGCCCGGAATGCCTGCTCAATATTTTTTCCGCAATCGTTTTTCCCGGCATAATTTCCTCCAGCAGCTTAGCTTCTTTCCATCAGGTCGAGGTTGACCGCGTGGGGCGGCGGCAGCCTCCCGCCCGCGCTGACCACGGCCACCTGCTCGGCGCAGCGCCGGGCCATGCGGACGGCGTTGTCGGCGGTGTTGCCGCCCAGGTGGGCGGAAAGCACCACGTTGCCCAGCCCCCGGAAGGGCAGCGCCTTCATGGCCTCCTCCTCCACCGCGTCCAGGCCCGCGCCCAGGAGCTTCCCGGCCCTCAGCGCCGCGGCCAGGGCTTCCATGTCCACCAGTTCCTCCCGGGCAGTGTTGATCAGCACCGCGCCGTCCTTCATCTTGTTCAAAGAGGCAGCGTTGATGATATGGGCCGTCTCCGGCGTGGCGGGGGCATGGAGCGAGATAATATCACACTTGCCCCAAAGACCGTCCAGTTCGGAATAGGTCAGATCTAATTCCTTTTCCCGCCCGGCGTTCAGGCGGAACAGGTCATAATACAGCACCTTCGCTCCAAACGCCTGGAACAGGGCGGCCGCCTTGCGGCCGATATTCCCGATGCCTACGATTCCCACCGTTTTGCCCTGGATGGTATAGGAGGTCTTGGCATAGGTCTCCCGCTCCCACCTTCCGTCCTGGATGCCCTTCGTCATGGGGACCAGATGTCGGTACACGGCCAGCGTCAGCGCCAGGGTCATCTCGGCCACCGGCGTGGCGTTGATGCCGTAGGTGATTGCCACCGGGATCTTTTTCTCCGCCGCCGCCCGGATGTCCACGGTGTCGTAACCCGCGCCCCAGCGCTGGATCAGCTTGACCTTTTTCATGGCGGCGATATCGTCCGCGTTCAGGTCCAGCGTGCGCAGGATAATGTAGTCCGCGTCCGCAATGCGGCCGTATTCCTCCCGGGAAGTGATGTATTCCAACGAAAAGTGGTCGTCAAAGGACGTTTCCAGGGCACGTTTCATCGCTTCGTTGAAGGGACCGATGACCAAAACCTTTTCCATACGTTCTGTCTACTCCTTCTTTGCAAGCATCAGGAAATATTCTCTCAGATCGGTGATCTGGTCAAAGCGGACGCTTGCTTCAAAAACTTTATCCCGCTGTTCGTCGGAGAGCAACTCTCCCGCGCAGGCGTCCAGCTTTCTCCGCACATCGGCGGTCTCCACGGGGAAGCGCTTTTCCCCCTTGGGCACTTCGACGGACGCCGAGAAGGTCTCTCCGTCCTTCCTCGTCACCTCGAGCTGCGCGCCCCGCAGCATGACGCTGCGGTCCTCCAGGGTCGGATCGACGACGATCTTCATCTTGTCGATCAGCGTCCGGATCTCTTCCTCCTGCTCCGCCTCGCCGGTCAGGTCGTCCAGACTGTACCCTCCGGTAGCCAGTGCCACCGCCGTGGCGTAGGTCAGGCTGAATTTGGCCTCCGCCCCGCTCTTGGGGTGTTTGATCAGGCCGGTCAGCTCGTCCGACGCGGGATAGGTATATAGGGTCAGCTCCCGGATGTCCGAAAGGGCAATGTGCTCCCGCTCCCGGATCAGGGCGGCGCAGTCGATCATGGCGTGCATATGGCGGCACGCCGGGTAGAGCTTGATGTAAGCGGCGTCCATCTGGAATTCCGCTCCCAGGCCCTGCGTGATCGCGCCCGTGTCGGTCTCGTCGGCAAAGGCCCCGAAAAAGCCCTTTGTGCCGTCCAGCGGCGCCTCCGGTCCGACCGCGCCCGCCTCCGCCATCAGCGCACACAGGACGCCTCGGTAGGCGGCGTTTCCGGGATTGATGGGCTTCATGGCCTGGCCCGACTCGTTCAGCTCCATCAGGCCCGACGCGCTGGTGGCGGCCAGGCCCATGGCCACATGGATGCCCCCGGCACCCAGCCCCAGCGCCTTGGCGGCGGCGGCAGCGGCGGCGATGGAACCTACTGTTCCCGTCCCGTTGAAGCCCCGCCGCAGATGGGAGGGCATGACCGCCCGGGACAGTCGGATGTACACCTCATAGCCCGCCACGATCGCGGTCGCCATATCCCGGTACGGGAGAGGGCGCCATTCGCCCAGCGCCAGCACCGGCGGAATCACTGTCACCCCCGGATGCCCGTTTGCCAGCATATGGCCGTCGTCCATGTCGGCGCCGTTGTCCACAAAGGCGTTGTAAAACGCCGCCTGGGAGGCGGACAGCTTCTCCTCCCGGAAAAACAACGAGCTTTGCCCCTGGGACGACTGCTGCCGAAGCACCCGAAAGACCACATCATTCATTTCCCGGTTTACCCGGTGCCCCGCGGCCGCTGAGGAAACGAGGTCCAGAATACGAAAATTGACGTTCCACTTAATATGGTCCGGGATGCTGTCGTAGGTCAGCTTTCCGGCAAAATCGGCAAGCATCTGTGAAAGATTCATTTCCGCCCTCCCTCTATGATCAGGCCGTTTTTATTTCTCCATATCCGCCAGCATGTCCAGGACCCACTGGGGAGCCAGTTGAGGCGGCTCCTTTCCCTCCCGGACGCAGCGTGTATACTCGTCGATGGTCGCGTCGCGGTCATCCTCATAGGCGGCCTTTTCCTCCGCCTTCTCCAGGACCTCGTAAACCTTGTCCCGGGGGACGACGGTCACGCCGTCGGAGCCGCCCACCACCAGGTCGCCGGGGTTGACCGTGACCCCCCGCACTGAACGGGAACATTCATGTTTCCCGGCTCCTTCTTCACCACGCCGCGCTGCAAAAGGCCCTTGGAGAATACCGGGAAGTTCAGCTCCGTGATGCCCTCCCTGTCGCGGGTGTATCCGTTCATGACGATCCCCGCCAGGCCGACGGCCTTCGCGGCGTGCACGATCAAGTCGCCAAAATAGGGACGCTCCTGATACCCTTTTCCATCCACCACCATGACATAGCCGGGCTTGGCGGAGTAGGTCGCCACATGGATGGGAAAATTGTCGCCGTTGTCCGTTTCCACCGTCAGCGCCGTTCCCACCATCAGGGGGGCGTTGGGATTGACGGGCAGCATCGCCGCCTCCATGGCTCCGTCCATCGGGACGCCCATCCCCTTCATGCCGTCGCACAGGAGAGCGGGGTTCAGCTTTTTCGCCCGCTCGATCACATCTTCCGGCAGCGGCTCGGGCAGCGGATTATACACACTTTTGGTTTCAGGCATATCACACATCTCCTATTTTTCTCGCTTTTTCTGCTTTTATCTTATCACGTTCGTTTCTTATTTTTCAATGATGAAACATAACGTTTCATCATTTTGTGAATCCACGCAGTTTTTCACGGCTCCCTTTGTGAAAATTGTCGTAATTTGGAGTTTTCCACGGTCATTTACGAAACGCCCACGGTTCTTCATTTTGTTAATTTTCTCACAGAATTTTTCATCACTTTTTATGCAAAACATCAAATTTCCCATGGTTCCCCGGAAAGGATTGCATTTAGAAACCGCTTTTACTATAATTTTAATGATCTTCTCCCCTTTTTAAAAACAACATTTCCCTATCAATTTTAAATGTTACATTTTTATCGATTTTACAGAGAATTTTTCAACAGAAAGGAATGATTCCCCCATGCCGGAGGATATTATTGATAAAATTGAGCGCCTGTTCCCCGATATGACGAGCACACAGCAATTGATCGCCACATCCATCATGCTCGATCCCATGCAGGTCGCGTTCTCTCCCGTCAAGGCCCTATCGGAAAAATTCGGCGTCAGCCCGGCCAGCATCGTGCGCTTTTCCCAGCAACTGACCGACGGAGGGGGATACCCCCAGCTTCAGGCGGAGATCCAGGCCCACATCCGCTCGGCGACCAACCCGGTCAAGCGGCTGGAGGAAAACACCGCGACGGTCTCTCAGGATGAAAATCTGCTGACCAACGTGTATGAAATGCAGATGGGCAACCTGCAAAAGACCTTCAACCAAAATCTGATCAACGCCATCGGCTGCGCCACCGAGCTGATCTCCCAAGCGGAGCACATCTACACCTGCGGCTCCCGGGGATGCTACGCCACGGCGTACTATCTGGGGCACCATCTGAACCGGGTGTTCGACAACGCCGACATCATCCCGGACGGCGACCGGCTGGCGGAATTTCTCATGCGCGTGACCGACCGCGACGCGGTCATTTTCGTCTGCCTGCCCCGGTACAGCTCCCGGATGCTGTCCGTGGCGAAAAAGCTGCGCGCCATCGGGGCGAAGATCATCTCGATCACCGGCACGCCCACCTCGCCCTTCGTAGCCTACAGCGACGTCTCGCTGTACGCCTTTTCCCACAGCAGTGATTTCCATAATTCCCAGGTCTCCGCCATGCTCGTGTCGGAAATGCTGGTGTCCCAGTCCATCTCCAACAATTTAAGCCGCGCCCTGGACAACCTGAGCAAGATCGAGTCCCTGTTCCTGGACCTGCACCAGTTCAACGGCATGGATGACCGCTGACCGATCAATGGTAAAAGGAGGGAGCCTGCCCCCATGAATTTACAGCAGTTGAAATACGCCATGGAGGTGACCCGGTCCCACTCCATCTCCCGGGCGGCGGAGAGCCTATATGTCAGTCAGTCCTTATAGGGAATGCCACTTTGATTTCTTCCAAAAACGCTTTCTTCTGCTTACAATACAGGCAGAAGAAAGCGTTTTTTCATTGATTGCGAAAACCACCGGCACAGCCCAACATCATAAACTTAAGGAAGTCTGCCAAAGAAAATCGGCAGACTTCGTATTTTATGATAAACTAAGGACAGGGGCGGCAATGGGGAAATCATATATAAGGCGATTTGAAAAGATACCACACGTTGAAAAATAAGATAAAGTTTGAGAGTGTAACCGGAAAGGCCGCC
>X355_Hoffmanns_Two_toed_Sloth__coassemble_1887_pt1 | contig 49106 bp, 42 predicted proteins | sample X355_Hoffmanns_Two_toed_Sloth__metabat2_high_PE_003 | metagenome-assembled genome bin X355_Hoffmanns_Two_toed_Sloth | reverse complement strand
AGGGAGATCCACCAGTGCGCACACTGGTTAGCTCCCGGAGCCGTGGCCCGTACCGTGTACGGGCCCGATTCTCATACTCAAAATTTCTTTTTCGCTTCTTTTCAATCTCTGAGTTATCCAATTTCTCCCATTTTTATTTTTTCTATTTTTTTGTTCGGTTTCTCTTGACAATTCGCGCAATTTTCCACGGTCTCCGTTCTGGCCGCCTCTTGCTACAGCGCGTACAAAACCAGCATGAACACAGTCAGGACAGCCAGGAAGCTGAAATTGAAGGCAGAAAATACCTTGACATAGTAGCCGGTCCTGCCGGGGTTGTGCTTCGTGTACTCCCGGAAGGTGATCAGGCTGGCCAGAGAGGCGATCAGGGTGCCTGTGCCTCCGATGTTCACGCCCACCAGAAGCTCCCGGTAATTGGCGGTGAACTGACTGAGCAGGATGGCGGAGGGCACGTTGCTGATAAACTGGCAGGACAGCACACTGAACAGCAGCGTGCTCTTGTCCAGCAGCATGGAGAAAAAGGAGCGGACGACCTCAAGGCGGGCCAGGTTGCCCGCGAAAATAAAGAAAAACACGAAGGTGAACAGCAGCGGATAGTCCACCATCTTCAGCGCCTTGCGGTCGGCGAAAAGGAGCACGACGGGAATGACGATCAGCCCGATCCAATAGGGGATCACCCGGAAGACGATGACGATGGACAGGGTGAACAGGCACAGGTACAGCAGGGTCCGCGCCGGGGGCAGGCGGGTCGGCTCATCCTCCACCCGCAGCGGCTCCGGCTTGACGAACACGATGCAGCACAGGGTGATCAGCAGCACGGACAGCACGAAGGGCGGCGCCATGATGCTCATAAACTCGGGGGTGGGAATGTTGAATTTGGTGTACAGGTACAGGTTCTGTGGGTTGCCGAAGGGGGTCAGCATCCCGCCCAGGTTGGCGGCGATGTTCTGCATGATAAAGGTAAACGCCATGTACTTTTCTTTGCCGGTGGTGGTCAGCACGAAGTAACCCAGGGGCAGAAAGGTCAGCAGGGCCATGTCGTTGGCGATGAGCATGGAGCCGATGAAGGTGATGTACACCAGGGCCAGGATGCTCATGCGGGCGTTTCGGAAGAGCCGGACCACCTTTTTGGCCAGGATGTAAAAGAAGCGGATATTTTTCAGAGCGCAGACCACCGCCAGCACGCAGAACAGGCAGGTCAGCGTTTTCAGATCAAAATAGCCGAGATACTCTCTGTCAGGGGGGATCAGGAAGCTCGTGATGACGGCGGCTACCAGGGCCGCGCACATGACGGTGTTTTTCTTGAAAAATCCCCACGCAAAAGACAAGATTTTCGTCATCAGTCCGCCGCTTCCTCCGTAATGCGCGCCTCTTTGATCCCGTTGCGCAGGCAGTATTTCTGCGCCACGGAACCTTCGTCGCAATACACGGTCACGATATCCTCACAACTGTCAAACAGGCCCCAGCCCAGCTCCTTCACGGAATCGGGGATGATGACCTTTTCCAGGCTCGCGCAGCCCCGGAAGGCGCAATCGTCGATCTTGGTCACGCTGTCGGGGATCTCCACTTCATCCAGCAGGGCGCAGTTGCAGAACGCGCCCTCTCCGATCTCGTGGACGCTGTCCGGGATAGTGATCCGGTTCAGCTTTTTGCACTCGCTGAAGGCCCAGTCGCTGATCACGGTCACGCTGTCCGGGATATCGTACTGCACCTCGCGGCTGCTGGCGGGATAGGCGATGATCATGGACTTGTTCTTGTTGAACAGCACATGGTCGTTGCCGTCGCGTTTGTTGGGGGCGGACTTGTAGAACTTGTTCTTGGGAGAGACCTTGATGGACTTCAGCGCCTCGCAGCCCCGGAACAGGGCGTCGCTCAGGCTGGTCACAGTGGAGGGAATGGTGACCTTGGTCAGGGATTTACAGTTTTTGAACGCGCCCTTTCCGATCTTCTTCAGTCCCTCCGGCAGCTCCACACGGGACAGCTTGGAGCAGCCGTTGAAGACCAAGTCGTCAATCTTCGCCACGTTTTCCGGGATCTCAATGGAGTCCAGCCCCACACAGTCCGAGAAGGCGCTCTCACCCAGGACCGTCAGGCTTTCGGGCAGCTTGATCTTTTTCAGGCTCTTGCAACTGTTGAACACGCCGCCGTAAAGCTCGGTCAGGCCCTCGGGCAGGGTAACGTCGGCCAGCGAGGCGCAGTTTTCAAAGGCCCGCTCGCCGATCTTGATCCTGTGGTTCCGGACGGTCAGGGAGGTCATGCTGACGCAGTCACGGAAGGCGCTCCCGCCGATGCGCATGGTCCGCTCGGGGACGACCATGCTCTCCAGATTGCTGCACCCGCGGAAGCCCTCAGGCTCGATCTCCTCCAGGGTTTCGGGCAGCCGGATGGTGTGCAGGGCGCGGCGGTCCTTGAAGGCGCCCGCGCAGATCACGGTAATGCCTTCGTCCACCTCGATGCTCCGGCCGTTGTCCTCGCACCGCTCCAGCTTGCCGTCCCGGGTGGTCAGGCGGTCCATGGCGGCGGCGGGCAGATCGCGCACCATGGACCGCAGCAGCTTGTCCATATTGTCCGCCATGCTGTGGTGGGTGTTGGCCAGCAGGATCTCGAACGCGGGCGGGACCACCGCGTCGTCCAGATAGATGGGATACAGCCGCTTGCCGTTCTCCCGGGCCACGATGATCTCCATGCCGCAGAAGGGCGAGGCCATGGACGCTTTGGAGACGAACAGGATCACCGCCTCCGCATTTTCAATGCGGTGGCGCAGCTCCTCCCGGAAATCGCTTCCGTTCTCGCAGGACTCATCGTACCAGATCCTGTACTTTTTGTCGTGCAGGGCGTCCAGGATCGGATACACCTGCTTGGAATCCCGGTGCGAATAGCTGACAAACAGGTACGGCTCATTGCCGCTGTAGGCCTCAAATTTGGTCTGCACCGTGTCAAATGGCTCCTGCAAGGCGTCGAACACGTCTTCCATCTTTTTTGTCTTATTCTCCATGGTATTTATCCTCCCAACCCAGATTGGATTTTTATGATCTTATATTTCTTGCCGGATACCTTCCATTTGTCATGCAATATATCAGGGATCCGGGCAATCAGCTCCCGGTCGTATACGGTGGAATCGGGCAGCCCCAGCCGGTCAGAGCGCTCCTTCAGCTCATCGAAGGGACAGATATACGGGTGCAGCTTCAGCAGCGGGCAATTGTGCCTGCCCTTGCTGACGCCCGATTCCTGGTAGGCCCGCGCCTCCTCCAGGGTGGCTTCCTCCCACCCCTCGCTTTCCAAAAAGGCCATCCAGCGGTCGTGCTCGGCCACGGTCAGGCGCTCCAGCGCCTCGCCGGTCAGGTATTCCCCAAAATCCACCTCGTCCGCCCGCGGGTCGTCCGTGTAGTCCAGGCCCAGCATGGCCAGCTTGTATCGGATATGCAGGGCGTTGGCCCGGTTGGAGCTTTTGTTCACCTCAAACAGGTTGTACCGCTCCAGCGCCTCGGCCACGTTGATGCCGCCCTCGCTGAAAATGTCCTCGTACACCAGATGCACGTTCCGGGAAAGCAGCTCCAGATCGGAATCGGTGATATTTTTATAGGTGTACAGCTCGTCCGCCGTTCCATAGGGGATAATCCCGTAGGGCATCCTCCGCTCGGGCTTTGCCTCAGCGGTGGACAGGGCGGCAACCGCCGCCGCCTTGTCGGCGTTTTTGATATAGGCGAAGATAGGGGGCGCGTGCCGAAAGCGCGCGTCCGACCTGTAGAAGAAGCGCCGCAGGCAGACCGCCTTGTCCATGGTCTCCTGCTCGCTGTCGCAGGCCGCCACCACATAGCTCGCGCCGGCGCAGTGGTCACGCAGAACGCTCTGAAATTCCAGTTCGTTTTCATAGCTGAAAAACTCGACGCGGTACCGGTCGGAAAACAGGCCGGGATAGTTCGCCCGGAAGTCCGCCGCCCGGCCGCCGATCTCCTTTCCCACAACGGAAAAGCGCAGCCGGTATCCGTCCAACTGTCCGCACCACGCGGCGGCGCGCAGGAACGCCTCACCCTCGCCGGAAAAGCCGCAGATCAGCACATGGATAGTCCCGTCCTCCGCGTAACGGAACAGCGGATACCGCTCCAGCAGGTTGTATGCGTCGGTCCGCCGCTCGTCGATCAGGCTGATGTTCACAGAGCCCTTTTGGATGGAGTCGATCAGCAGCTCCGCCATCCGGTCGGAGGAAAACAGGAAGATATGGTTGTTTCGCTGGACCGTCCGCTCCTCCTTCTCCAGCCGGCTCAGCAGGGAGAGGGCCGCCGTCAGGTTTTCCTCCTGATCCTCCGAGACGCAGTAGTAATGGACCTTCCTCCGCCGGGCGTCCGCCATGACGTTCTCCATTGCCTCGTTCAGGACGACACAGTGCAGCTCTCGCTTCAGGTCAGTCAGATCCGGGCCGTCCTGATCGCTCAAAAACAGAATGTCGCATTTTTTCACATGGCTGCAGATATCCCTGGCCAAGAGCGTGGATTTGTAATTGATCTGGGAGAACACATACAGGGGCCTTCTGTGTTTTTTGAGCAGGCCGACCTGCATCCGGGTCAGGCAGCGCATAATCACCGTCACTGCCGTCATGGCCGACACCACCGGAAGCAGGAAGTGCATGACCGCCAGGCAGGCAAGATACAGATTGGCAAGCGCCCCCGCGCCCAATTCTTCCACGATCAAATCGTAAAAGAACAGGTAGTCGGCGTCCAGCGAGATGACCTGCATCACGTTGATCAGGCAGCCGAACAGGGCCGCGGTAAAGCCGTACTGTGCGAAAAACGGCGGGATATAGAGAATATAGGCCGCCGCCAGACAGCCCAGCATCACGCAGAGAATGCGCATGCCGCCCCGCTTTTGATCCAGGGTGAGCTTCACAACCGCGCACACGATCAGTGCAAAGAGCAGCAAACAGATATACCAGACCAAGCCGGCCCCTCCCTTTCTATTTTTGATCCGTGGGCGCTGTACAGGATCAACTCCTCCGCCGCAGCCTGTTTCTCCCGTGCCGGCGTGTCGGACAGGCGCTCGGCCACGTCCCGCGCACCCGACTCCTTTCCGTCTCTGACCAGAACCACCACGGTCTCCTTCCGGTCACTGTACAGCGGGTCGTTTCCGATCTCCGACGCCCGGTTGTTCCGGTTCAGGATGACCGTGCGATCGGACAAATGCCGATCCCAAGGCGCGTTCCGAAGGCGGAACACGCCTTGAGGATCGTGTGCGGTATTTTAGGAACCTCTGATTCCATGGGTCCGCAGCGCCCTGCAAAAATTTTTCGATTCCATCAGCGCTTCCTTAAAGGGGTCTTTCCCGGTCGTGGAAGGGGGTGTCCCCCTTCAGATTGATCTCTGTGGACAGGGGATATTTCGCCAGGTATTTACAGAAGCCCCGGCCATACTCGTCCTGACGGGCGCGGGTGATCATCTCTTCCCGCTTGGCGGCGGCAGACTCTCCGATCAGGTAGGCGTACTGGATCTCGCCCCACTTGGCCATTCCCTCGTACACCTCAAGCTCCTGCGCCTTGCCGTAGTTGCGCAGGATGGCCTTCTTGTCCCAGTTCAGGTATTGCCAGATATGGATCAGCTCGTGGGCGATGGTCATGGTGGACTGCATCCGGGGCGCTCCGTTCTCCACCAGGATGGAGTATCCCTTCTTGCTGCGGATGGCGACGCCCAGAATGCGCCCGTCAAAGTTTCCGGTGGGGACAAAGCTCTTGCCCAGCCGCTTATGCAGCTTTTTGGCGTTGACCATCTCCACCCGCACTGGGGCGGTGATCTTGGCGCCGAAGAAGGTCTCCAGGTTGCGGATGACCGTCTTGTAAATGTCGCGGAACTCCTCCTCGGTTCTGACCGCCGTCCTGCTGCACATCATGCAGCGCTCCCGGCCGTCGGAGAGGATCTCGTATTCGGTGCCCACCAGCTCCGAGCCGCAGAAGTCGCAGTACTTGCTGCCGGGCTTGTCCGGTACGAAGTTCTTTTCGATCATGTCGGCCACGCCCATGCCGTCCCGTGCCTGCTTCAGCTCGCTCTTGCCGAAGCCCAGCCCCTCCAGAAAGGCGTAGGTCCCCCCGACGTCGATCTGCGCGGGGACCTCCGTACCGCCGTAGAGCAGGTAATAGCGCTCGTGGTAGGGCTTGCGGACGATGGCGGTCTTCCCGGCCGCTTCGGCCCGAACCGGCTCAAAGGTCAGCTCGTCCCCCTCCACATCGTGCTCCGGCTCTCCGGTCTCCGCTTCTTCCCCGGGCGCATCAGGCTCGGCAGTGGTCCCGGCAGGTCCCGCGCTCATCAGGGAGAAGGATTCCATATCGTCGTCCGTATCAGGCGTATCATCCGTATCGTCCGCGTTCTCCGGCTCCTCCGGTCCGCTCTCTTCTTCCCCGGCGGCTTCCTCCCGGACCGCGTCGTAATCCGGTTCGATGACCCCGTCGCTTTCCTCCCCGGTCAAAGGCGCAGGCTCAAATTCAACCCCGCCATTCTCCGGGCCGACGCCCCCTTCTCCCGCGGCGGGCACGGGCGCTTCCTCAGGCTGGGGTGCTTTCTCCTCCCCGGATTTTCGGCGGAACAGCTTTCCGAAGATTTTTCGGAAAAAAGCGCCGATCTTTTGGAAGAAATTCTTGATCTTCCGGATCACCTTTCCGATCCAGGTCTTCGGCGCGTTCTCCTTCTCTTCCGGCTCGACGGTAAAGTCGGGCGCTTCCGGTTCGGGCGGCGGGTTCATGCTCTTCTCCACGGCGCTCATGTGCCAGTCGAGGTAGTCGCAGAGGATGGCAAAGATCCGGTTCAGGTTGCGCTGCACCGCCACCAGGAGGCCCAGGTCAAGCTGGGAGTCCTCGATGATGTAGATGCAGTTCCGCCCCGGGTCAAATCCGCCCTCGCCGCTGAGGCTGTAGGTGGCGGGCACGGTGATCTCGCCGGGGGTCACCGCCGCGATGAAGGCATGGTTTTCGGCAAAGAGGGTGCGGAACACCTCGTTGAACAGCAGAGTGATGGTGCCGCAGATCTCGTCTGTCAGCCCGTCGCCGGGCAGGTCGATGCGCAGCACCTGCTTGCCGTAGTACACACGCTCGGGCACGCCGTTGATGGACACCTTGCGGCCGGCGGCGAAGTCGTTGTACCGGTCAAGTTGCCAGTAGGCCGGCGTCTCCACCCGGATGTCGGCGTACTGCTTGGTCAGGCGCAGTCCCGCCACGTCCATCTGATCGCCCATGACGGGGGAATCGACAGCGTTGGCCAGATAGTAATTGCGCACCTGCCGGTAGGCGGGCCGTCCGGTGATGTGGTCGGCGGCACGGCGCACCAGCACCTGGCCGCCGCTGGTGACCCGCAGCATCTCATAGTACTTGCCGCCAAAAGTGAAGAACTGGCCGGGCAGGTATTTCTGGAACACATGGCCCCGCAGCTCGGTCCCCAGGTACTGCTTGTCGCCCTTCTCGTCCTCGGCGATGTACCCGGCGTTCTGAAGATCGTCCAGCAGCAGGGAGACAAATTTCCCGTCGGTGATGAAGTACAGGTTTTCCATCTGCCCGCTCTCCAGGGAGAACCGCCGCTTGACGCGCAGGGTGTCGGGGGTGAAGACTGTCCGCACGCCCGCGTGATCGACCACCAGAAGCTCATTGCCGTCCTTGTCCTCGGCGGTGCTGCCCACACCCCGGCAGCAGGCGCAGATCGCATGCCACAGGCCGGCCGGCAGGTCGGCGGTGTCCACGTCGGTCAGCGTCAGCTCCCGGCGGATCTCCTCCTCGCTGACCTGGCCGGCGCTCATGCGCAGGCAGAGCCGCAGCACCACGTTGCGCGCGGTGGGCGCGTAGTCAGCCACGATGCAGGGGATGGCCTTGGGGTCCGCGGTGAAGATGCCGTCGTTGTCCAGCATATAGTCCTTTAGCAGGTATTCGGGAGAAATGATGTTGATGAAACCCTGGTTTTTCGCACGGGTGGAAAACTCGCGTTTCATCTCGAACATGTTGCACGCCTCGTCCTCCACAGTGAGATACTGGTTCTTCTTCACCTTCGCGTTCCACAGGTTGGGCGACACCCGGAAGAATTCGTCCATGGCCTCCTGGGAGGCGGGGAGATCGGCGTAGTGCAGCAGATCGTAATAATACTGGCTGGCGATCCAGTGGATGTCCACCACAGGGAAGGCCTCGCCGCCGTACCACTCGGTCTGGGGGATCTGGTTTTTCAGGGCGGCAAAGGACAGCTCGGTGCCCATGCCCAGATAGCGGGACAGGTTGGGCAGCAGCCTGTGCTGCAGGTGCTCGCCGTCGGTCTCCCAGCACATGTAGGAGGACGTGCCCTTGTGGTGGCTGGTGGCGGACACCTCGGTCAGGCTGGTCAGCAGGATGTGGGACAGGGCGTCCACCAGACCGTCGCAGTTCTTGTCCGTGGAGCAGAAGGTCAGCCGCTTCCCGTCCCCGCGGCAGTGGCGCACCAGGGAGTTCAGCCCGATCTGGGCGGTGGCCACCAGCTTGGACGGTTCGATAATGACCACGAACTCCACCTGGCGGAAGAACTCGCCGTTAGCCTCGTGCAGGTCCAGGTCGTGCACGCTGGAGCGGGTGACGATGCCCACATCCAGCTCCTGGGGCGTATCGGACAGCACACCGATGTTCCACAGGGTGGGAACATTGGTCACGGCGGCCAGGCCGTCGCGGCACCAGGTCTCCACATCCCCCTCAATGTCGTGGCGGCCCAGCACGATCAGCACCTTTTTGCGGCGCAGCAGGGCCCGGTTCATGGGATAGGACACATAGGGGATCAGGTCATAGTAAAAGGGATTGTTGAACAGGATGCTGTTGCCCCGCAGCAGCTCCAGGCCGGAGGCCAGATAGTTGTGGTCCAGCTCCAGGCCGTGTTCCGACTTGATGCGCATAAAGCGGCCGTAGGCCTCCACCATCGCCGTGTCGTCCTGCTCCAGCTCGTGGAGCAGCTCGTCATGGGTGCGCACACGGGCCATGCCGTTGTCCACCGTGGTGTTGTCCGCGCCCAGCTTATCGCCGAACAGCTTGGCAAGCACCTTGCGCAGCAGCATATAGTTGCTGACGCTGTCGGCCTCGTCGGCCTCGCCGGTCAGCAGGCCGGCCATCTCCCGGCGGTTGAGGCCGTCCAGGAAGAAGTACAGTTCGCCCACGATCATCAGGCCAAAGACCGGATAGAAGGGCGCGGCCAGCAGGTCGTTCCGGTACAACTCACAGGAGGCCAGCACCGCGGCGGCCGACAGGATCAGCGCGGCCAGATACAGGGTCTTCAGAAAGGTGCGCGCCTGGCTGAAATGGTCACGCACATGCCATTGCCCTGTCTCCTCGTTCTTCTCGTAGAAGATCCCCGCGAAGAAGTCGTGGACGCCTCCGCCCGACTTGAACACCGCCTTCAGGACCGTGACGATGATGCGCTTCAGGATCACATGGGCCAGCATAAAGACCGCGTTGGACAGGAAAAGGCTCAAATATACGGGATGGATCCGCTGGGGGATGCTTCTCACCAGCGCGCTCAAGGCCTCGAGCACATTGGCCAGGGGCCGGAGCGCGCCGTCCGGCGCCGAAGCGGCCTTCAGCGCCAGACTGCTCAGGAATTCCGGAAGCCGGTTGAGCAGCGTGATCAGCCACCCGTTGATCTTGTCCAGGAATACCAGCAGCACGACGCAGTACAGCAGGGTCAGCAGGGGCATCAGAAACTGGCGGCTGCGGTATTGCTTTTTCAGGTTCGCCTTCATGTTCAGCAGGGCGAACAGGAGGAAGGGGAGCAGACAGAGCAGGTACTTTGCCAGTCTGACTACCGTCTCAATCATACAGCTCCTCCCTTCTGACCGTGACGCGCTTCACGAAGTCCACCGGCACCTGTACGTGGTTGCCGGGCTGCATGAACTCGATCTGACATTTCATCCCCTCGGAATAGGGGACCGGGTAGGGGAAATCCACGGGGCGGGAGAAATCATAGAGGTACGCGTCCACCTTGTTGGGGTCGATATCCGCCTGTTCGGAGACATAGCGGCCAAAGACCTCCCACAGCTCCTCCCGGGTGCGGCGGATATCCGCCAGGTGCTTTTTCAGCACCCGCACGCGCATGGTGTCCGGGTCCTCGTTCCGCGCCAGGAAATTCAGCACGCTGAAGCCCCGCATCACGTTGCAGGCGTGGCTGAGATAGCGGGAAAACAGCGCCAGCGAGCCGTCGATCTCCCCGTTGATGCCGTGCATCAGGCGGTTGAAGCCCCGGTACAGCGCCCGCAGCGCCCCCCGCAGGAACAGCAGGCACACAAAGCCGGCCGCCGCCAGCAGCAGCACTGATGCGCCCATGACGGCCAGCGACCACGCGGCGTTTTCCCCACTGGACAGGTTGCGGAACAGCAGCGGCAGAAACCCGATCAAATACAGGCCCAGGGCCACCAGGCCGAGGGCGACGGTGGTCTTCCGGGTCATGCGGGTCTCGATCTTCCGGCGGATGGTCTTGGAGTGCTCCTCCATCTGCTCCTCATAGCGCCCGGTGTCGAACAGGTCGGGTGTGACGACGGACACCATGTTCAGCTCTTCCTCGCCGGTGTACTCCTTCACATCCTCCGCCTGAAACTCGTTCAGGACGCCCGCCCTGTCCAGATCCACATGATTCATCCTGCGCATATCGGCCGCGGCGCTCTTCAGCGCGCGCCTGGGCTGCTTGAGCAGCCTGTGCAGGGTCTTGCGGGAATTCCGGTATGTGCGGTCCCATTCGCTGTACTCGTTGTCCTTCGGGCAGTCGGTGGACAGACCCAGCGTCTTGGGGTCGGCGTACAGGCCGCCGCGGTCGACCTCCTGGGAGACCGTCACAGGGACATGGATCCCGGAGCAAAAGATCATTTTTGCGTCCCGGTCACTGAGACGGGCCTTCTCCGCGTTCCGGATCTCACGGATCTTGCCGTCCAGTACGCTTCCGGTCTGGGCCAGCTTGGCGTCGTACAGGGACATCAGGCGCACCAGCGCCTCCTCGTCGTTCTCGCAGTTCAGGCGGAACACCCGGTTGGGCCGCAGCACGCCGGACGGCGTGTCGTGGTTGGCCAGGATCATGACTGCGTAGAGGAACCGGATATAATCAAATTCATAGTCCTGATCGTCCCGGGGCAGGATGTCGAAGATCAGGTAGCGCATCTTGTCGAAATACAGGTTCCAGTCGTAGAACCTGGAATACTGGATATCCTCATGGGGGACCCACGAGGTGTTGATATCATACTCCTGCTGGGCGCAGGTACGCCTGGCCACGCACAGCACCTCGGCAGGCAGTGAAATACCCGTTTTTTCTCCAGCGATGATCTGCTCACGAAGTTCCTGTTTCCGGGCGCTCTCAGCCAGGTACTCGGCAAAGTCCGGGTCCTCCGCCGCGGCGTTGTTTTTCCCCCGCGTCACCAGCGGCCAGGCGCACAGGCGGGTCATCAGCCGGGTCAGCGGCTGCCGCGCCGCCTGGTCAAAGGCTCGAAACTTCGCCTGCTTTACCTGCTCCAGGTACTGCCGCCGGTGCTCCCGCACTTCCTCCTCGTCCTCGGAGTCCAGGGGGACAAACACAGGCGGCACGTACTCCACACGGTCGAAGGGATTTTTGCGCTCCGCGGCGCACTCGTCGCACAGGACGACGGCGCGCCACTCCCGCTGGCGGGCGACGGTCTCCACCAGATGGGGCACCGAGTCGGCCAGGGTGTCCTCCTCCGGCCGCCACTCGCAGAACTCCACACGGGCGTCGTCGATAAACGGCTTCAGAAAGGCGCGGTACTCTCCGATGCTGTCGATATGCTCTTTTTCCGCGATCACAACAGTGAACAAGTCATTCACCTCCGTTTCCCAAGCTCACAGGCGAGCCGGATCATTTGTCTCAGACGCATATCAGCGGATCCGGTTTCTCATCTCTTCGAGCGTCTGCTCATAATCGTCGGGCTCGGGAGCGGTGGAGAAGGAATTCTTCACCTTCCGGTAAATGATATCAATGACCGGATTCTCGGACAGGTTGTCCTTGCAGTTCAGCTTTTCATATTTCTCGCAGTTGTCGATCAGCAGCAGGAACTGCTTTTTCAGCAGGTCGCACAGCAGGAAACGCGCGTCGTCCGGATTCTCCCACACGGCCAGCTCATCCCGGAAGGTCTGGATGACCGCTTCCACCACGCCGGTGATTTCGTCGATAAAGCGCAGGCTGTTGGGCAGGGAGTTGTAATAAGCCAGAGGGATCTCAAACAGGCTGGTGGGGCCCTCGTGCACGGCCTCGATGCAGAACTCCTCCAGGTCCTTGGCGAAGGTGGTGGCCTCATAGTTGGAGTTCTTCACCCGGTCGCGGGCGCGCTTTTTCTCCTTGATAATGTCCATGTCCTTGACGATGGCGGGGCTGATGTACAGGGAGTCCAGGATCTCATAGAACTCATCGCACAGGGTTCCGTTGGAGACCACCATGTTCACATAGCGCTCGTCGGAGTTCTCGTACTTGTACACCTTCTTGCCGCCGGCGGCGGTGGAGATGTGGCGGGAGGCGATGGCCCGGTGGACCAGGCCGTAGATCAGGGCCTGGTGGATCTTCATCATCTGCTCCGCCTGGAAGCCGAAGTCCAGCTCGGGCATGGCGGACAGGGAATCCCAGCGCTTGTCAATGTGGGTGGAGATCATGGAATTCTTGGTGGAGTCAGGGCCGATATTCCGGGAGTAGGAGATATAGGCGCTGTGATACAGGCCCGCCTCGCTGACGCCGGTCTCGGTCTCGCTGCGGGCGGCAAATTTGCTGAGTTTGTCGGGGGTCAGGTTGTACAGGGCGTTGAAGAAGTGCAGCTCATAGCGGGAGATGGTGTCCACCGCGGCGCCCTTGGGGACCAGCTCGCTGATGCGGTAGGCACGCATATCGCTCAAAGACTGGTTGTAGGCGCACAGCTTGACCTCCCGGGCCTCTTCGTTGCGCAGGCGCTGGATGCCGGGGGCCGCCAGGCGCTCGCCCATGGCAATCACGCTGCGGATGTGGCGCAGGTTGTCCTCGTTGGTGACCTTGTCGATCAGCTTCTTGCCGCTGCCCTGCTGCTCGTCGCGCATCTTCAGGCGGGCCTTCAGGCGGTTTTCCAGCGCGATGGCCTCGATGATGTTCACGTCGATGTTGTCGCACTTGCGGCGCACGCTCCTCTTGAAGTAGCCGATCAGGATATCGTCGAAGATGTCGATGCTGCGGTCATTCTCCACCACGTCGGCGTTGCGGATCTCCCGCTCAAAGACCACGTTGGACTTGACGGCGTCAAAGATCTGGGCGTTCAGCTCGGACTCCAGCATGGCGCCCTCCTCGCTCTGGCGGGCGGTGGAGCGCACCAGCTCGTCCAGCAGCTCCCGGGTGGCGCAGACATTGTAGGTGGAGTCGCCCTTGCGGAACTTCAGGCTGTCCGCCATGTCGTCCTGCCTGCGGGCCAGGGCGGATACCTTGTCGCTGAAGGAGAAGAAGAATCTCTCGTACATCTCGCACAGATCGGCCAGATACTCGGAGCCGAACTTGTAGGCCTCCAGCTTGGCGGTCAGCTCGCCGTACTCCTTGATGTGCTTGTGGTAGTCGGGGAACAGCTCGTTCAGCTTGGGATAGATGCTGTCGGCGCCCTTCAGCCACAGGCTGATCTTGCTGTACTGGTCGGGATTCAGCTCGGCCTCGCACAGCTCGTCCAGGCTGACCTCCACCTTCTTCTTGCTGCTCTTGGCGTCGAACATACCGGCGTCGTTGGCGTCGGGCGCGTACAGCTCCAGGCGGGGCAGGATCACGTTGTTCAGGGTGGAGTTGGCGTTCTTCAGGCGCTTGTCCATCTCCAGCTTAGCCAGGTAGAGTACATAACGGGCGGCGTTGGGATGGCACACGTCGCCGAAGGCGTTCTTCAGCAGGAACTCCAGCGTGCCGGGCTTCTTTTCGTTGATCGTCTTGTTCTCATTGACGAACAGGGCCTCGGCGGCGTTTTCCGCCACCTTTTTGGCGTTGGCGCGCAGGACCGCCTCGTAAGTGCGCAGCTTCTCCTTGTTCTCCACCGCGTGGCCCTTGTTGTCGTCCTCACCGTAGTCCACTTCGCCGGCCAGGGCGTTGGCGTCGTCCCGGGCGCTTCGGATGGTGGTGTCGCCGGACAGGGAGTTGATGATCTCATCCTCCAGCGCCTTGAAAAAGCTCTTGACGCGCTTGTCGGCGTCCTTCAGGAACTGGTTGTTCAGATCCTTGGAGAAATTGTCGTTGGCGGTGCGCAGCTTATTGATGTATACCTCGCCCCGGGTGGGGATCTCAGTCTGCGCCAAACCCTTCTTGATGGCGTCGCGCTTGGCGGCCTCATAGGCATTGTCGTACTTGGACCACTTGGCCGCCTCCCCTTCACCGCCGATGCTGTCCATGGCCCAGCCGTAGGCGATGTAGTCGGCGATCTCCTCATAGGGATAGCGCACCACGCCGGCGCCGATGCCGCCGAAACGGTTGCGGCCGAAGTTGCCGGGGTTGGACATCTCCTTGATGATATTGTCCTCCACCGAGAAGGCGTTGCGCTGCATGGGGCCGATGTTCTGCTCATACAGGGCCTGGGCGGCCTGGGCCTTGTACTGGTCCAGGCTGATCATGGTGGTATCCTCGGCGTTCTGGCCGTCCATCAGGAAGCAGAAGTCAAAGGGCAGCAGGGCCAGGCTCTTCAGCTCGTCGGTACCGGCGGCGGCAAAATCAAGGTGCAGGTTGCGGTAGCGGCTCAACTCGCCGTCGCCCACGTCCATAAAGCCGGAGCCCTTCATCATGAAGGCGTTGATCTCCTTGATGGTGGCGTAGGCATTGCGCCGCTGGCTCTCCCGCTCTGCGGTGGAGTCGATGACGCTGTCCAGCGTCTCGGGCAGCAGGATAACGGAGCGCACGATCAGAGAGGTGTTGGGATACTTGGTGTTCACATAATCGCGCACGAACATGGCCAGGGGCAGGATGATGCCCGAGCCGGTTCCGCCGGAGGCGGTGGACACCATGACCACGCGCATGGCCTGCTTCATCTCCTTGCCGTCCTTGCGGAACAGGTCGTCGATGGCGCTGTACAGGGGCTTGATGTGGCCGGTCTTGATGGTGGCGTTCAGCGCCAGGCGGGAAATGGCGCGCACCTGGCCGGCGCCCTCGGACACCGTCTTGTCGTACATGACGGCGTTCTTGGGAAACCAGTTTTTCAGGGCGTCCTGGTCGTAGTCCAGGTAGTCGCCCACTGTCTGGGTATTCGAGGTCTGGACATAGTAGATATGGGCGCTGCTGCTTGCCACGCTGGAAAGGTCATTGACGTTGGTGTCGAGGCAGACAAAGTTGATGTTCTCCACCTCGCCGGGGCGGCACATCTCCGCCACGCGCTTGACGATATTGCAGCCGGTACCGCCGACGCCGATAAACAGAGTCGGGGCAGCCACTACGTTTTCCTTGATAATTTCCTTGCTCATGTCATTGCCTCCAAATCCTTGTATTTTAATTTTAACAACACACTTACCTAAACTGAAGCTGAACGGTCAGGGTAAAGGACTCGCCGGTAACGGTTTCGCCCATGAAGGTGCAGGTGGGCCGGCCTCCCATTTCAAACTTGGTGGACACGTTGGCGCTGGGCACCGGCTTGCTGTCGAACATCCAGGCCACCCTGTCGCCCTCGTCCACCTTGGTCAGGCTGTGGGTACCCACGGACAGGTTCTGCAGGGCCGCGTTGTTGATGGGGGAAACATTGGTGACCAGGATCCGGCGGCGGTTGGATTTGACCCGCCGGGGACTGACCGCCTGCAGGGTCAGGTTGAACCCGCCCCTGACCAGGGGCGATCCCGAATAGGGAGGCGTGGAAACCTGGAGGGAGCCGTTTCGCCTGCCGCCTCCGGTATATGTACACCTCGCCGCGCCCTTCACAGGCTCGCCGTCCACGATAAACGCGGTCTGGGCCGCGTTGACGCCGATCCTCTTCGGCAGGATCTTTCTGCTGAGCCAAAACAGGATCAGGGCGATGATCGCCGCGATGATCAGGCAGATGATCAGGATCCGCAGCCACAGGGGGTAGGTGCTCAGTTCCACATTCTTGCTGCCCTCGGCGGAGATTTCACGCCCCACCTGATCGTGGGATACCGCGGTGAAGCGCAGGTCGTAATGCCCGCTCTGGGCTTTGCTGTCCGGAACGATACGCACCGCGAAGGCCGACTCGCCGGGCAGCGGCTCCACCGTGCAGGTCAGGCCGTCCTCGTCCACGGTGAGCGTGGCCGCGGCAAGCTGCTCGTCCGTCAGCGGTTCCCCGTCCGCGCTGAGGATCACCCTGATCGGGTCGCTCTCCGCCAGCTTGGATATGACAAAATAGCCCGCGCCGTCCACCTTGAGCTTCAGACCGTAGCCGTCGTCGGTCACGGTAAAGGGAATGCTGACCTCGTTGCTGGCGGAGGTCACGCCGAATTCATTGGTGTAGCTGGCGTTTACGCGCATGGTATACGCGGCGCAGTCGGTGTCCGCCGCGGTACCGGCATACTGCAGCGTCAGTGTATAGCCGTCTTCGGCCGGGGTGAGCACACAGCCTGCGTTGCCGCCCTCCATGTCGGCCGAGACCTCCGCCGCAGCCAACCGGTCCGCGCCCAGAGGCGCGCCCTCATAGATCAGTTGTACGGCGTAGGAGGCATCCTCCAGTTCAGACAGGTTGTAGGTATCCTGTCCCCCGGACACACGAAGCTCCAGGAGGCCGGCGGGACGGGCCACCACCGGGAAACCGCCCAAAGGCCAGCCGAAGTCGCCGGACTTCTTGGTAATGGTATAGCCGCTGAGATAGGCTACGGTGATCTCCCCATCGAGGACGTCGCCCTCCTTCAGCTCCACAGCCACGCTTCCGCCTTCGTCACTCTTGACGGTCTTCTCCTCGCCGTTGACCGAATAGGTCACCGCATAACTGGTCTTGCCCAGCAGGTCGGAGGCGGTCATGTTCCCATCCTTGTCCACCAGGCCATAGTTGATGAAATACGTACCTGGGTACAGCTCGGACGTTTCAGTCATGACGGCGCCGTATTCATCCGTCAGGGTGGCCGTCAGATCCACGTCCGGTTCGTAATAGACGCTGACATTGGATACGTCTCCGGAATAGCTCAACGTATAGGCGCCGGCGTCCAGTTCGGTATCGTAGATGGCAATGTAGCCGCTGAGGCTGTCGTCCATACTGAAGGTAAGCGGCTTGCCGTCCGTCCGCACGGTGCCCGCGCCCAGTTCGCCGTAGCGGGGAGCGTACTCCAGGCTGGGACTGCCCACGGAAGCTCCGGAGGTGTTTTTCAGGGTCACCCCGCTGATCCCGCTGCCCTGCACAAACAGGATCAGCTTCTTCATGGACACGTCGAAGGTCATCTGCTTCCCGGCGCCGGAGAGCACGTCGCGGCCGAAGATCATGTTGCACATCTCGGTCAGCTTGGTCAGGGTGTCGCCGCTGTCGGCCGCCTTGTCGGTGTGATACTGATAAGCTCCGCCGCCGCTCACCTCAGGTATGACGGCCACGGGGTCGATGCCCAGATAGAGCACGTTGACGCTTTGATTGTACTCGGCCAGCACTTCCTCCAGGCGTTCCTTGGTCCTGCCCCCGGTCAGCTCCTGCTCATTTTCGTAGAACACGGCGCCATCCGTCAGCACGATCAGCCATTTTTCATCCGCGCTGGTTTTCCGCAGGCCGTTGTACGCATCCCCAATGGTCTCGATGGGGGTATCGCCGGCAAAGGGCGTGTACATGGTCCGGATCACCGACGTGTCCCCGCCCCCGGACACGGAAAAGGGATCCTGGCTGGTGTAGGTCTTCCCGCTGACGGTCACCTCAGACATGGGATAGACCTGCAGAGTGTCCCCTTCATTCATCATGGAGGCGAACACCTCAATGGCATAGGTGGCACGGCACCACGCCTTGTTCCCGTTCGTGTACATGGACCCGGAGTTATCGAACACAATGGCGATCGCCCGGGAGACGGCGCTCTTGCTCCCGTTCGCCGCCAGCGCCGGCGTCCCCGCCGCGGAGAGCAGCAGCACACAGGCCAGTACGCAGGAAAGGAACCTCCGCTTCAGCCGCTTTCTTATTCCGACATGATTTCTTTCGCCCACAAAACCATCCCCCGGTTTTCAATTTTTCTCCATCAAACACACACATTTTTGAAAGAGGCTTCCTTTTGCTTTCCGCGGCCGGGCACTTTCACACGCCGTCTTTTTGACAAAATCCCGCAATTCGACAAAATATTCCAATATATGACTGAATTATATTCCCTGCTTCCGCATATTGTCAAGAAAATTCACTTTTTTCCCATATTATATTTATCGATCCAAGAATCAGAGAAAAAGCGCCGGTACTCCTCGATACAGTCGGAGTACCGGCGCTTGGAAGATATGCTTTGTCGAGCCGTTTCCCCCGCCGCAGTTGGGGCTGAAGACGCGCGCCAAACAAAAGGCGGCAGTTTTCGATCGAAAACTGCCGCCTTTTGGAGCTGGAGGTCGGATTTGAACCGACGACCCCTTCATTACGAGTGAAGTGCTCTACCCCTGAGCTACACCAGCACAGATTGACCGCTCCCGCAGGTCAAGTGAAGTGATTATACTATTTTTTTGCCCCGCCGTCAAGACCTTCCCCGCCCGGAACCGCTAAAATCTTGCCTCCGGTCAAACGCAAGTTCCTATACTTTGCGTATATCGCCGGTTTTTCCAAGGGGAACCGGCAAATAGGACGGGATCCCCCAAATGCCGGTTTTTGGCGGAAATCGGCGGTTTTTCGGGATCCGCTTCCAGGGGGAATATTCTTTATTTTATGTTTGACATAAGCGATAATTATAATAAAGACTACACAAAGTTTTACACATTTTCCACAGAGTTTTCCACGCCCCTCAACCGCTTGCTTTTGAGAACTTTTCCCCTTTTTCCACTAAGTTTTCCACACCCCGCAAAGTGGATAACTCCCCTCGTTTTTCTTCGTTTTTTGATTTACATAATCCCAAATATGACAACAAAAACCGGGGCTGATCGAATCAGCCCCGGCCAATGTCGCGGGTGGCATAGGCGTTCAGTTCCATGCCTGCCGTATGTCCCGCCAGATATTCGTAGTAGCCCTGGCAGCCGATCATGGCGGCGTTATCGCCGCACAGGGCCAAATCGGGCAGCCACAGCCTGCAGCCGTGCTCCCGGCAGGCGCGCTCCAGGTCGCGGCGGATGCGGGAATTGGCCGCCACGCCGCCCGCGGCGGCTACCCGGCGGCAGCCGGTCATACGCACCGCCTCCAGAAGACGGGGGACCAGGCTGTCGGACACGGCGGCGGAAAAGGAGGCCGCCAGGTCGGGCAGGTCAAGCTGCTCCCCCTTCTGCTCCGTGTTGTGAATCAGATTCAGCACCGCCGTTTTCAGGCCGGAGAAGGACATGTCCAGCGGGTGATCGTGGACGGACGCCCGGGGAAAGGCATAGCGGCCGTCGTCTCCGCTCTGGGACAGCTTGTCCATGGGGCCGCCGCCGGGGTAGCCCAGCCCCAGCACCCGGGCGGTCTTGTCAAAGCACTCCCCCGCCGCGTCGTCCCGGGTGGCCCCCAGTACCTCCATGTCCGTGTAGTCTTTCACATGGACGATGGCGGTGGTGCCGCCGGAGACGCACAGGCAGACAAAGGGCGGCTCCAGGTCGGCGTGGGTCAGGTAGTTGGCGGCGATGTGCCCTCGAACATGGTGGACGGGGATCAGGGGGATATCCAGCGCAAAGGATACCGACTTGGCGAAGTTCACCGCCACCAGCACCGCGCCGATCAGACCGGGGGCGTAGGTCACCGCCACGGCATCCAGGTCGGCGCGGGTCAGGTCCGCCCGTTTCAGGGCCTCGTCCACCAGGGGGACGATGGCCTCCACATGCTTGCGGGAGGCGATCTCAGGCACCACGCCGCCGTAAATGGCGTGCATGTCGGCCTGGGAGGCGATGACGGAGGACAGCACGGTGCGGCCGTCCTTGACCACGGCGGCGGCGGTCTCATCGCAGGAAGATTCTAATGCAAGGATGTTCATTGGCGTTCCCTCTGGTCGGAGCGGCCTACTAAGTAATCCAAAGAGACGTCGTAGAAATCAGCCAGGAAAATCCAGCCGTCAATGGAAAGCTCCTGCTCGCCGTACTCATAGCGCTGGTATTGCCTTGACGAAACTTCCAGCAACTCCCCTAAGTCTGCTTGCGATAAATTTTTTTCCTTTCGCAATGTCTTTAACCTTGACAAATCTTTCATTTTTTATTTCTCCCTCTTGACATCGACTATATAAGTCGTTTATAATTCGACTATATAAGTCGAATTCGAGGTGTTACTTATGGAATCCATCCTGGAATTACTCTATCATACCACAGAGGAAAGTCCGGTGTCCAATCCCTATTACGACGCCGCGCAAAAGAAATGGGACGCTTTGGAGCCGACCCTTTCTCTGGATGTGATCGACGCGGCATATTCTTTAAAGGAAGAATGGGGATTTTCCTGTTTCGCCGCAGGGCTGCAATACGGCCTGGCTTTGACGCGGGAGCTTGACCAGCTTGGATCGGAAATCGGAAAAGGGTAACGGGGCGGCGTTACCCGCCGGGCCGCCACGCGGGGCGGCCCCTACGATAAAACCGGAAAGTTTGTGCATAAATGCAGGGGCCGCCGCCCTCGGCGGCCCATCACGTTGCGGTGATTGCCGGGTTTGGGCGGGTTTGAAACCCGCCCAAACGAAGGTAGTTCATATCGCGGGTTGCATTGTAGGGGCCAACCTGTGTTACGTGACGCTCCAAATCTTTGATTTGGTCAGCGGAACTATGCGTAAGCTATCACGCCGCAAAAATCGCCACGTGGCGGCAGGGCCGCCGGGCGCACACATGGGTGCGCCCCTACGCACCTGCGGTTTTGCCGCGCTTGTGCGGTCGGGATTTCCGCTGCCTAAGGCGCGGGTTCAGAAGGACACGAACCAAACAGCACAGAGAAAGTCACCGCCGTAACCGCAACGTGAAGCAAACGTGCCGGTGGCAATACAAAGGGCCCCGGCAAAACCGGCGGTTTTGCCGGGGAGATGAGCCGCACCGGAATGAGTGAGCTTTCCCGCTTGCGGGGAAGCGAAGGATAGGAAGGTTGCGGCGACGAAGCGTAAGCCGGTCAGCTATGCTGACCGGGGCTACCTTCCCGGCAGGACCACGATTTCTCTGTTACGCATCCTGCTGGCCCCGTCAAAAAGAAATGGGGTCGAAACCCGTCCCCAGCTTACATACCCGCCAACGGCTGTTGCACCCTCCCGCGGTTTACCCACCGGGAAACACATCCTCCTCCAGCCACTCGGGCACGGGGTGGATCTCCTCCCCCGGACGTAGGGGAAACTGGACATACCGGGCCATGTGCTCAGAGGAAAAATAGTCCGCATACACACTTCGGTGCAGCCGCTCGATTTTGCGGTCATCCGTTTCCGCCCCCAGGTACAGGCAGTTGTAATGAACGCCGAACAGAGCGCAGTCATAGTCCAGCACCCGGAAGCCGTTTCGCCGGTAAAAGGCAATGCGGCGGCGGCGCAGGTCGTTTTCCAACCGGTCGTCGGAGTCGGGCGCTTCCGCCTCTCCAAACAGTTGGCCGTAGCGCTGCGCCAGCAGAGCGAGGATCCTGCCGCCCAGACCGCCGCCGCGCTTTCCCCGCAGCACGCCGAAATACTCCAGCAGTCCGCCCCGGCCCCCGGCGGGCAGCCACACCATGGCATAACCCATGCTTTCGCCGTTCTCGGCGATCAGCAGCGGCTCGTACAGGCCCATGTCCATCAGCCGGAGCATGGAGCGCAGGGGCTTCAACTCCGCCTTGGGGAAATCGACGACCATCTCGTTATCATAAAGTTGTGTCAGTTCCTCTTGATTCAGCAGCTTCCATTCCATGGTCAAATTCCAATGTCATTAAAATCGCGTCCTCTTTGGGGGCGCTGTAGTAGTTTTTTCTTCTGCCCACCTGGGCAAAGCCGTGCTTCCTATAAAACTGAATGGCCGGGGTGTTGGAGGGGCGCACCTCCAGCGTCAGGAAGGCCAGCTTTGCCCGCCCGAAGCGCAGGAACGCGCCCAGCAGGGCCTCCCCCACCCCCTGGCGGCGGTACTCCTCCCGCACGGCGATGTTGTCGATATACCCCTCGTCCACCGCCACATGCAGACCGGCATAGCCGAGAACAGTACCGTCCTCGCCCTCGGCCACGATAAAGCAGGCGCACAGGTTGTCCAGCTCCTCCTCCAGCATGGGCGCCGTCCAGGGAGATGAGAAGCACTCCTTCTCGATCTCCGCGATGGCGCTCAAGTGGCTTTTGTCCATGGGGACCAGCTTGTAATTCATCCCTTTGCCTCCCCCCAGTTCTTGCCCGCGCCCGCGTCGGCGGTCAGAGGCACGGACAGCTTGACCACGCCCTCCATCTCCCGCTTCAGCAGGGCCTGGACCGCGTCCTTCTCCGACTCGGGGCACTCCACGATCAGCTCGTCGTGGACCTGGAGCACCAGTCTGCCCTCCAATCCCGCGTCCCGCAGGGCCCGGTCCACCCGGATCATGGCCAGCTTGATGATGTCGGCGGCGGTACCCTGAATGGGCATGTTCAGGGCCACCCGCTCCCCAAAGGAGCGCAGGTTGAAATTGGAGGATTTCAGTTCGGGCAGCCAGCGCCGCCGCCCGAACAGGGTGACCACATAGCCGTCCCGCCGGGCCTTTTCCACGATCTCGGTCATATAGGCCGCCACCCCGGCGTATTTGGCAAAGTAGCGGTCCATATACGCCTTGGCCTCGGCCCGGGTGACCCCGATGTCCTGGGACAGGGAAAATTCCGAGATGCCGTAGACGATGCCGAAGTTCACCGCCTTGGCGTGGCGGCGCATCTCGTGGGTGACGTCGCTCAGTTCCACGCCGAACACCCGGGCGGCGGTGGCGGTGTGGATGTCCTCGCCGCTCAAGAAGGCCGCCTGCATCTCCTTGTCGTCGGCAATGTGGGCCAGCAGCCGCAGCTCGATCTGGGAGTAGTCGGCGTCCACCAGCATCCAGCCGGGGCGGGCGTGGAACATATAGCGCATCTCCGCGCCCAGTTCAGTACGCACGGGAATGTTCTGCAGGTTCGGCTCGGTGGAGGACAGCCGCCCGGTGGCGGTGACGGTGTTCTGGAAGGTGGTGTGGATGCGCCCGTCCTCCCCGATCACCTTGGCCAGGCCGTCCACATAGGTGGACTTCAGCTTGGCGTACTGGCGGTACTCCAGAATGGAGTCAATGATAGGGTGCTTGCCCCGCAGCTTTTCCAGCACCTCGGCGTTGGTGGAATAGCCCGTTTTGGTCTTTTTCACCGGCGGCAGGCCCAGCTTGTCAAACAGGATGTGCCCCAGCTTCTGGGTGGAGTTGATGTTAAAGGTCTCACCCGCCATGGTATAGATGGCCTGCTCGTCCTCCCTGATGCGCACGTCCAGACGCTCGCCAAAGGCGGCCAGGGCCTTGCGGTCCACCAGGAAGCCCTCGGCCTCCATCCGGGCCAGCACCGGACACAGGGGCAGCTCCATGTCGTAATAGACCTGCTCCAGGCCCAGCTCCTTCAAGCGGGGGGCCAGCGTACCGTAGAGCAGCTCCACCAGGGCGGTGTGGCCCATCCACGCCCCCAGGGGGACCGCAATGTCCGCCAGAGGTCCGAAGGCCCCCTCCTCCTGATAGGTCTTTGCCTTGGCGGTTTCAAAGTTAAAATAAGTCATGGACAGCTTGTCCAGCTCATAGCTTCCGTCGGTGGGAGCCAGCAGGTAGGCCGCCAGGGCGGTATCGAACACAAAGCCGTCGGTGGACAGGCCCTCGGCCAGCAGCAGCCCCATCAGCGTTTTTACATCGTGGGACACTTTTTTCACGTCCGCAGAAAAGAACGAGCGCAGGAAATCGTTGTAGCACTCCAGCTTGTCCGCGAAGAACAGGGCGCAGCGCCCGTGGTCCTCCTCGCCCCACTCCACACACACACCGTCCAGGCCGGGCAGAGCCAAGACGCTGACGTGGTCCCGCGCCCGGAAGACTGCCAGCAGTTCCTCCACGCGCGCCTGTTCGGTGACTATCTCACTCTCGCAGGTCCCCTCCACCGCCTTCTCCGCCGCGGGCGCGTCCCCCTGGGGGGCTTTCAGGCCCAGCTTATCGATCAGCTTGGCAAACTCCAGATCCAGGAACAACTCGTACAGCGCCGGGCCGTTGGGTTCTTTGTGTAGAGCATCTTCAGGCTGAAAGTCAATAGGCGCGTCGGTGCGGATGGTGGCCAGGTCGTAGGACATTCTCGCCTGCTCTTCCCCCTCGGTCAGCTTCTTCAGCACCGCGGGCTTGGCCTCCACCCGGTCCAAATCGGCGTAGATGGCCTCCACGCTGCCATAGCGCCGGATCAGGTCCATGGCGGTCTTCTCCCCGATCCCCTTGACGCCGGGGATGTTGTCGCTGGCGTCGCCCATCAGGGCCTTCAGGTCGATCATGTGGATGGGGTCGAAGCCGTACTCCTCCCGGAAGGCGGCGGGGGTCATGGCCTTCGTGGTGGTCTGCCCCATGCGGGTGGTCACCAGGGAGACGGTCACCGCGTCGCTGACCAACTGTAAGGAGTCCTTGTCGCCGGTGACGGCCACGGTATCCCAGCCCTGCTCCGCGCTACGCCGGGCGATGGTGCCGATCAGGTCGTCGGCCTCCCACCCCTCCAGCTCGTAGCGTGGGATGTTCATGGCGTCCAGCACCTGCTTCAGCACGGGCATCTGGGCGGCCAGCTCATCGGGCATCCCCTTCCGGGTGGCCTTGTAGCCCTCGTAAGCCAGGTGGCGGAAGGTGGGCGCGCGCATGTCGAAGGTGCAGCACACCGCGTCGGGCTTCTCCTGCTCCAGCAGCTTGAGCAGGATATTGACGAATCCGAATATGGCGTTGGTGGGCCGCCCGTCCCGGGTGTTCAGCATCCGCACCCCGTAAAAGGCGCGGTTGACGATGGAATTGCCGTCAATGACCATCAGCTTCATGGGAAGCCTCCTGATGATAAAATGTTTGAATTATAGTATACCAGTTTTCCCCCATCAGGGCAAGAAAAAACCGGACGTCCCGCAAGAGCGTCCGGTTCCCATTACCGGTGCGCCGGCAGCTTTTCACCGCCCGCCGGCCGCCACACAGCGATCAGGGTGCCGTCAGTCACGGAGACCCGCGCGGTCCGGCCCAAAAACTCGTTGCTGACGCCCAGGGGATGTTCCGGGGTCAGCACGGCGTTCTCCAGCGGATAGAGCAGGCCGGTCAGGGTGACGCCCTCCGCCGCGCCGCCCCAAGCGAACAGGGACAGGGTCCCGGTGTGCTCCGGGGCGAAGGTCAGCGTACCGCTGTGGACGGCGGTGATGGCGGTGTCCTCCCCCAGCAGAAAGGCCGGGCAGCCCCGCCGGGCCAAGAAGGCCAGAATGTGGAGGTTGGCCAGGGTGTGGTCCAGCCGCCTGCCCATGCCTCCGTAGAGAAGGAAGCGGGTGCAGCCCCGCTCCAGCCCCTCCCGGACAGCCAGCATCATGTCGGTGTCGTCCTTCATCACCGGATGCCGCACGGTCTCCACATGGTCCGGCTCCCGGTCCAGAGAGTCGAAATCGCCCACCACTAAATGGGGCTGGATGCCCCATTGCCGCAGGCGGTCATAGCCGCCGTCGGCGGCAATGATGCAGCCGTCGGAGAGGTCAGCAGGGGTCAGCGTCAGGCCGCCGTACTCCCCGGCGCCGAAGATATAGCAGGTCCGGTCCATGGTCACATCACCCCACGGTCAGTTTGGCTTGTCCTCCAACCGGCCCAGGGGACGGTAGACGACAAGATACATGGTCAGATAACTGGCCACGCCGCCGATGAACTGGGAGACGGCCTCGGCCACAAACACGCCATTGGTCCCCATTCCGATCATCGGAAGGATCACCGTCAGCGGAGCGTTGATGATCGCCTTGCGCAGCAGGGAGAAAAACACCGCCTGCTTGGACTTGCCCAGGCCCACAAAAATGGATTGGGCCGCGACCTGCATGGCCATGAACCCAAACAGGCAGAAGTAGATGCGCATGGGGAGGACGCCGCAGGCCACCGTGGCCGCATCGCTGTTGAACAGGCGGATCAGCGCCCCGGGGAACGCCATGATCACCGCCCAGGCCAGCGCCGCATACCCAAGGGTGACGGTGCTGGAGAAGCGGACGCACTGGCGCACCCGGCTGTATTTCCCCGCCCCGTAGTTGAAGCCGATGACGGGCTGCGCGCCGTTGTTCAGCCCCTGGATGCCCATGAAGAACACTTCCCGCACAGAGTTGATAATGGTCATAATGCCCACATACAGGTCGCCGCCGAACACCTGCAGGGTCTTATTGCACACCACCTGCACCAGGCTGTTGGTCAAGCTCATGAAGAACCCGGACAGGCCCAGGGCGATGATGCGGCCCACCCGGCTGGCCCGCAGGCGCAGGTTGCCCCATTTCAGCCGCAGGATGGCCTTTCTTCCCGTCAGAAATTTCAGCACCCACACCGCCGAGCAGCCCTGGGCGATGACGGTGGCCAGCGCCGCCCCCCGCACACCCATGTCCAGCGCGAAAATGAAGATGGGGTCCAGCACCAAATTGACCGCCGCCCCCAGCACCACCGTCAGCATCCCGATACGCCCAAAGCCCTGGGCGTTGATAAACGGATTCATGCCCAGGCTGACCATGACGAACAGGGTGCCGCACAGGTAGACGCTCAGATACTCGTCGGCATAGGGAAAGGTCACGTCGCTGGCGCCGAACAGGTAGAGCATGGGGCGCTTGCACAGGAAGCACGCCGCCATGGACAGCGCGCCCAGCAGAAGCAGCAGGGTAAAGGAGTTGCCCATGACCCGCTCGGCCTCCTCGTGATCTCCCTTCCCCCGCTCAATGGAACACAGGGGCGCGCCGCCCATGCCGCACAGGTTGGCAAAGGCAATCAGAATGGACAGAATGGGCATGGTGATCCCCAGACCGGTCAGGGCCAGGTGCCCGGTGCCGGGAAGGCGGCCCAGATAGACCCGGTCCACCACGCTGTACAGAATATTTACCAACTGGGCCGCCGTCATGGGCAGCGCCAGATTCAGGATTGCCTTCGGGATACTCCCCTGGGAAAAGTCGTTGCGCTGTTCAGCCACAGAAGCCCACCCCATTTCTCTTGCACGTTGGCTGTATTTTACAGGATTATATTATATGTTCCTTCCGTCAAAAAAGCAAGGCAGGTTCCTTTCAGGCGCCCGCCTTGCCGGGTTTTTCAAAAACCTGTGTGTATGAGCGAGCCGGGGGCTGCCGTCGGTACCGCCAAACGCAAAACAAGAGCGCCGCAACATTGCAGCGCTCTTGCTTGATTTCGGGAAATTACTCGTCCTCGCCGCAGCAGTCGCAGCCGCACTCCTCGTCGGACAGGTCGATGGAGAACTTCTCCTGGCAGTTGGGACACTGGATGAAGCCGGCCTCCAGCACGTCGGCGTCGATGACCAGGTCCTCCTCACAGTTGGGGCAGGAGACCTCAAAGAAATCGTCGTCCTCGTCGCAGCAGTCGCAGTCGTCATCACAGCAGTCGTCGTCCTCGCCGAAGAGGAGGTCTTCCACATCCTCCAAATCGTCGGAGACCGCTTCCAAGCCGTCGTTCAGCTCGTCCACTTCCTCCTCCAGGTCCTCAATGGACAGGCTCACTTCCTCCAGCACGTCGATGAGCGCGCCGATCAGCTTGGCCTCCTTGGACTTTTCCGTGTCCAGCTCCATGCCGTCGAACAGGCCCTTGACGTAGGCTACCTTTTCAGAAATCGTCATAATGCGCTCCTTTCTGTTTTAACCCTTGCAGCGCTCCAGGTACTCGCCGGTACGGGTGTCGATCCGGATCTTATCACCGGGGTTGATGAACAGGGGCACCTTGATCTCGGCGCCCGTTTCCAGGGTGGCGGGCTTGGTCACGTTGGTGGCGGTGTCGCCCTTGAAGCCGGGATCGGTCTCGGAGATCTCCAGCTCCACAAAGGTGGGAGGCTCGACCGCGAAGATCTTGCCCTTATAGCTGTTGATCTTGCAGACCATGTTTTCCTTCACAAAGCGGAAGTTGTCGCCCAGCAGTTCGGCGCCGATGGGGATCAGGTCGTAGGTCTCGGAATCCATAAAGTAGTACAGGTCGCCGTCGTTGTAGCTGTACTCCATGTCCTTGCGCTCCACATAAGCCTGCTCAAACTTCGCAGTGGGGTTAAAAGAAGTCTCGGTCACGCCGCCGGTGATGACGTTCTTCATCTTGGTGCGCACGAAAGCCGCGCCCTTGCCGGGCTTGACGTGCTGGAACTCCACCACCTGCATAACCTGGCCGTCCATCTCAAAGGTAACGCCGTTTCGGAAATCGCTGGCAGTAATTGTAGCCATTTTTATCCATCCTCCAAACAAGGTTTCTCAATTGCAGTATGATTTTACCTTATTATTGCCCTATTTGCAAGGGTTTTTCACAGAATAATCAGTTCTTTTGGCGCTTTGGTGATATCCACGCACCCCTCGTCCGTGAGGATCACCACATCTTCAATGCGCACGCCGAACTTCCCGGGAATATAGATCCCCGGCTCGGCGGAAGCCACCGCTCCCACGGGCATGGGCCCCTCGTTGGACGGGGCAAAGTTGGGATTTTCGTGGATCTCGATGCCCAGGCTGTGACCAAAAGAGTGTCCAAAGTACTCCCCGTAGCCCGCGTCCGCGATGACCTTCCGCGCGGCGGCGTCCACCTCTTTGCCGGTCACGCCGCCCTTGGCGGCGGCGATGCCTGCCAACTGCGCCCGGAGTACGGTGTCATACACCGTGCGCATCTCCTCGCTGAGTTCTCCCACCGCCACGGTACGGGTCGTGTCGGAGCAGTATCCGTTTACCTTACAGCCAAAGTCGATGGTCACGAACTCGCCGCTCTGGACCTTCCGGTCGCTGGGTACGGCGTGGGGCATGCTGCCGTTGGGGCCGGAGGCCACGATGGTATCAAAGCTCTTCTTCTCCGCCCCGAAGGAGAGCATCTTGTACTCCAGATAGGCGGCGATCTCCTTTTCCGTTACGCCGGGCTTCACAATGGTCAGCGTCTCTTCCAGCGCCCGCTCGGCAATCCGCTGGGCGGCAATCATGGCCTCGACCTCTTCCGGATCCTTCCGGGCGCGCAGCTCCGCCAGCAGGGCGGACGCCGGCTTCAGCCCGGCGGACAGGCCCTCCGTCCACTGCTTATAGGCGGACACCGTCATGTAATCTTCCTCAAAGCCCACCGCCTTGAACCCGTGGGCCTTGACCAGCTCATCCGCCATTTTGCGGTAGTTGGTCCCCTTCTCGGGCAGTCTGACATGGGCCAGCGTCACCTCATTCCGGGCGGCCTCGATGTAACGGGAATCGGTGAAATACCAGCTCTCCGACGGCGTGACCAGCACGACGCCCTCTCCGTGGAACCCCACCGCGTAAAACTCTCCCGGCTCACTGGTGATCAGCATGGCGTCCAAGCCAAATTCAGGCAGCTTGGCCGCGATTTGTTTGATATGGTTCATCTTTCTGCTCCTTCTCTCATTTTATACAAAAAAGAATACAATGCCCACGACGGCACAGATCGCGCCAATGACGCGGCGCGCCGTCAACACCATTTTGACGGACTTCTCGTCCCGATCCTGCCAGCCACGGCTTTCCACCCAGCCTTTCCGGGGCGGAAGCGCGTAATAAATACCGACAACGAGCAGCACTACGCCGATCAGGAAATGTCCGTCGGTCTCGCTCTCTTCCCCGCCGCCTTTGCCCAAAACCGTCCACAGTGTGCCTCCCGGGACATAGCGGTGCTCGTCGTAATCCTCGCTCCATCCGCTTTGCAGCTTACTTCCGGACTCCTCCTGCCAGTAGGTGGAGCCGTCCGGATAGGTCACCCAGAAAATGGATTTGGATTCGCCCTTGATTTCAAAGGAGCACACCACATCGTCATAGGAAATGGTCTGTTCGATCAGATCCACAGTATAGGTTCTCCCCTCATACTCGACGTCGTAAACGGTCGGTCTCTCCGTCTGTTCCCCGCAGGCGCACAGCAGCGCCAGCAAAAAGGCTGTCAAGATCAGTCCGATTCGTTTCATTCTTACCCCCTGCGTATGCTTACTTGGCGGGCTTGACGGGCACTTCCCGCAAGCGGCAGATGTAGTCCAAGTTGATCAGCTCGGTGGTCTTCTTGGTGCGCACCGAGACCCAGTTTCCCTCCACGGCCTCAATGACCCCCACCAGGTCACCGCCGAAGCTGCCCATATAGATGGTGCAGGTCTTGCCCAAAAAGCGTTGGATCAATTCGTTCATCTTATGATTCCTCCTGTTTCGCCTGCGGCGGCGTATACTGTTTCTTATCCTCTGCTGTCTCAAGCTGATCAGGGCGATCGCCAGAAGCAGAAAAGCACACAGATAGAGCGTCGTGTTCATGCCCGCCCCCGCTCTCTGTACGCCTCGTAGAGGCGCTTCATGGTCAGGGCGTCCTCCGCCTGAGTCCCCGCCGACTCACAGATGACGGTGGGACTCCACCCACGGCGGGCGATGGCCGCCATCAGCGGCTCCGGGTCGGGGCCGTAGCCCCCGTGGTCGGCAAAGGTGCGGTGGCGCTTCTCGCCCCCCTTGGGAGTGAACTCAATGCGGGAGAAGTGGCTGTGGAAGCGGCTGGCCCGCTCCTCGCCCAGCACTTCCCGCATCCGGTCCAGCATCCGCTCCACGGCCTCCGCCCCCTCGTCCGCACCCAGGCTGCGGGCGTACAGGTGGCCGAAATCCACCGTGGGCAGCAGCCGCTCGTCCAGGGTGCACAGCTCCAGCGCCTCGTCCAGGTCACCCAGTTGGTTGATCTTCCCCATGGTCTCCGGACACAGGGTGATGTGGCCGAAGCCTTCTCCGTCACAGGCCCTGATGACCTCCGCCATGGACCGCAGGGAAATGTCCTGGGCCTCCCGCCGGGTGCGCTTCATCAGCGCGCCGCAGTGGACGACGATGCACCGGGCGCCCATCCAGTCGGCCGCCCGGCAGGCCGCCAGAACATAGCCGATGGTCTTTTGCAGGCTTTCCGGGTCAGGGTTCGCCAGATTGATGAAATAGGGCGCGTGCAGGGAGAGGACGATCCCCGCCTCCACCGCCTTTTCCCCCAGCTTGCGGGCGGTCTCCTCCCCGATGTGGACACCCTTGCCGCACTGGTACTCGTACAGGTCCAGTCCCAGCCCGGCCAGCCAGCCGGGGGCCTCTAAGGATGATTTGTAGGGAAAGGACTCCGCGTTGCCCGCGGGTCCGAATGTGGCGCTCAATGGCGACCCTCCTTTCTTCCATGTCCCGACAGCGCCCGGAAGGGCAGCTCGGCGGCATAGCGCACATAGCGCCCGGGATTGCCCGCCAGTCGGATGGGTTTGACCAGGATGGTGGTCACACCCGCCCGGTTGCCCCCCAGGATGTCGGTAAAGATCTGGTCGCCCACAATGGCGGTCTGCGCCCGGGACACCCCCATCTGCTCCATGGCCCTGAGAAAGCCGCCCGCCTTGGGCTTGCCCGCGTGGCCAAGGAAGGGAATGCCCAACGCCTCGCAGAAAACGCGGGGACGGTCGGCGTGGCGGTTGTTGGACAGGACGAACAGGGTCACGCCCGCCGCCTTCAGCCCCTCCTTCCACGCGCGCACCTCGTCGGTAGGCAGCGGTACGCCATAGGGGACCAGCGTATTGTCCAGGTCGGCCAGCAGCAGGGTGACCCCCTCCGCCGCAAGGGCCGGGCCGCTGAGATCGTAAATCGTTTCACAGACCCGGTCTGCCTTTAAGGGAAAGCCCAAGATCTCACCTCTTCTATTTTGAAGATTCCCATAATAAATTGAATTATATCACTCGAATCGACCAAGAGCAAGGGGGAACCGTCTATGCAGGCAGACACAAAACTGATTCTGACCGCGCCGCCCAGCGCCGCCCGCGCGGCCACCGCCCACGGCCTTCCGGTGGGGCACATGGCCTACCGGGTGGGGCCGGGCGCCCGCCTGCTGCGCGCCAACATTCCCATCAACCTGCGGGGCGGGCTGATGGTGGTGGACGGCGGCGGCTTCGACGGGCGGGGCGACCCCGGGCCTTTCTGCCAGCAGGTGATCCGGGAGTGCTCCGCCCGCGGCTTTGACGGCGTGATCCTGGATTTTGAGGGCCGCCCCGATCCCCTGCTGGGACAGATCGCGGGCCGCCTTGGCTCGCTGCTTTCCCGGCGGAACTGGCCCCTGTATGTGACGGAGGAGTACGCCGGGTCCTCCGACCAGGCGCGGGTCATCATCCCTTCCGCCCTGTCGGGCGGCTCGCTCGCCCAGCGTCTGTCCGAGGCGGTGGAGCGCTACGGCGCGGAGCGGGTGGCGCTGGGGGTGCAGCGCACGGCGGAGGACTTCACCCTCCCCGCCCCCGGCGGCAGCGGGGTCCCCCTGACCCGGGAGGAGCTGTCCCGGCGTATTCAGTCCCGGGGGGCGGCCGTCTTTTTTTCCGACGAGCTGTGCGCCCACTATTTCACCTACATGTCCCGGCAAAGCGGCGCCCACTTCGTCCTGTTCGACAACGCCGGCTCCATCCGCAAAAAGCTGCAGGTCGCCCGGAACCTGGGCCTGTGCGCCTGCATCCTCGCTTGGCCGGAGGTGGAGGATATTCTGTCCCAGATCTTGACGCAATAAATTCTTGACAAATCCGGCGAACCGTGCTATAGTTTCTGAAAACAAACCGTTGACGCGGAGATAACGGTGATCGTGCCTCCACAGAGAGCCCGCGGTGCTGAGAGTCGGGTGAAACGCAGATCATCAAATGGGCCGCTGAGGGTGCAGTCAAATGCGCGAAGGTTCGCGCAGAGTATTCTGCAACGTGAGGGCATACGTTAGTTGCCGGGAGTATGCTGGTACTCCAAAAGGGCACGGCGCAAGGCCGTGAATCAAGGTGGCACCGCGGATAAAAGGTTTTTATTCGTCCTTGACAGGAAGTGATTCTGTCAAGGGCGTTTTTGTTTTTACTCCTTTGACAGAACAGGTCGAAGGAGTATTTTTTTCAGGAGGGAAACGCCATGAAGATTTCACCGAGCCTGGCTGAGATCAAGCAAATCGCCGCCGCCGGCCAGTACAAGGTATTGCCCGTAAGCTGCGAGATCCTGTCGGACATCTGCACGCCCATCGAGGCGCTGAAAACGCTGAAAAACGTATCCACCCACTGCTATATGCTGGAGTCGGTGGCTGAAAAGGAAAAGTGGGGCCGCTACACCTTCCTCGGCTTTGACCCCAAGCTGGAGATCACCTGCACGGACGGCGAAATGACCGCCGGGAACATCAAATTCCACACGGACGATCCGTCGGCGTTTCTCCGCCAGATCCTGGCCGACTACAAAAGCCCCCGCTTTGACGACCTCCCCCCCTTCACCGGCGGTCTGGTGGGCTACTTCTCCTACGACTACCTCGGGTACAGCGAGCCGACGGTGAGATCCAAGGCACAGGATACGGAGGCGTTCAAGGACGTGGACCTGATGCTGTTTGACAAGGTCATCGCCTTTGACCACTTCCGCCAGAAGATCATTCTGATCGTCAACATCTCTCTGGACGACCCCGAGACCGGCTACAACAAGGCGGTCATGGAATTGAACCAGCTCTGCCGGCTGCTGCGGCACGGGGAGAAGAAAAACGAGCCGGGCGGCCATTTAAAGGGCGAGGTCACGCCCCTGTTCGACCGGCAGACCTTCTGCAGTATGGTGGAGAAGGCCAAGCACCATATCCGCGAGGGCGACATCTTCCAGATCGTACTCTCCAACCGCCTCAGCGCCCCCTTTGAGGGCAGCCTGCTGAACACCTACCGGGTGCTGCGGACCATCAACCCGTCCCCCTATATGTTCTACTTCTCCGGGACCGACGTGGAGGTGGCGGGCGCTTCACCGGAGACGCTGGTCAAGCTGGAAAACGGCGTGCTGCACACCTTCCCCCTGGCGGGCACCCGCCCCCGGGGCAAAACGGAGGAGGAGGACAAGGCGCTGGAGGCCGGGCTGCTGGCCGACCAGAAAGAGCTTGCCGAACACAACATGCTGGTGGACCTGGGCAGGAACGACCTGGGTAAGATCAGCAAATTCGGAACAGTCCAGGTGGAGACGCTGCACACCATCGAGCGCTACTCCCACGTCATGCACATCGGCTCCACCGTCCGGGGCGAGATCCGGGAGGAGTTCGACGCTTTGGACGCCGTCAGCGCGGTCCTCCCGGCGGGCACCCTGTCGGGCGCGCCGAAGCTCCGGGCGTGCCAGTTGATCGACGAGCTGGAGGACAACAAGCGGGGCATTTACGGCGGGGCCATCGGGTACATCGACTTCACCGGAAATATGGACACCTGCATTGCCATCCGCATCGCCTACAAGAAAAACGGCAAGGTGTTCATCCGAAGCGGCGCGGGCATCGTGGCCGACTCGGTGCCCGAAACGGAATATCAGGAGTGCATCAACAAGGCGCAGGCCGTGGTCAGCGCCCTGAAGCTCGCAGAGGAGGCGGACCTATGATCCTGCTGATCGACAATTATGACAGCTTTTCCTACAACCTGTACCAGATGATCGGAGAGATCGACCCCGATATCCGGGTCATTCGCAACGACGAGATGACAATAGAAGAAATCCGGGCGCTGGGGCCCGACCGCATCGTCCTCTCCCCCGGCCCCGGCAGACCGGAGGACGCGGGCGTCATCATCGAGGCTGCGCGGACCCTGGGCGCGGAGATCCCCACGCTGGGCGTCTGCCTGGGCCACCAGGCCATCTGCGCCGCCTTTGGGGCCACCGTCACCTACGCCAGGGAGCTGATGCACGGCAAGCAGTCCCGGGCCAAACTTGACCCGGCCTGTCCCCTGTTCCGGGACTGCCCGGAAACGGCGCTGGTGGCCCGGTATCACTCCCTGGCGGCGGACGCTGCCACCATCCCCGACTGTCTGAAAATCACCGCCGTCACCACCGACGGAGAGGTCATGGCGGTGCAGCACACCCAATATCCCATCTACGGCGTGCAGTTCCACCCTGAGTCCATTATGACGCCCGACGGCAAGACCATACTCAACAACTTCATCCATGTGATATAAGGAGGCAGAACCATGATCAAAGAAGCAATCGTAAAAATCGTCGACAAGCAGGACCTGACCTATGACGAGGCCTACGCGGTCATGAACGAGATCATGAGCGGCGAGACCACCCCCACCCAGAACGCCGCGTTCCTGGCGGCCCTGTCCACCAAGAGCGCCAAGGCCGAGACCATCCCGGAGATCGTCGGCTGTGCCGCCGCCATGCGCTCCCACGCCCTTCCCGTACACCCCCACCAGGACACGCTGGAGATCGTGGGCACTGGCGGCGACGGAGCGAACACCTTCAACATTTCGTCCACGGCGGCCATCGTCATTGCCGCCGCCGGCCAGAGCGTGGCCAAGCACGGCAACCGGGCCGCCTCCTCCCGCTCCGGCGCGGCGGACTGCCTGGAGGCCCTGGGCGTCAACCTGGACCAGGACCCGGACAAGGCGGTGGAGCTGCTGGACACCGTGGGCATCTGCTTCTTCTACGCCCAGAAGTACCACACCTCCATGAAGTACGTGGGCGCCATCCGCAAGGAGCTGGGCGTACGCACCGTGTTCAACCTGCTCGGCCCGCTGACCAACCCGGCCTCCCCCAAATATCAGGTCATGGGCGTTTACGACGGAGCCTTGGCAAACGACCTGACGGACGTGCTGCACAAGCTGGGCGTGGAGCGGGGCATGGTCGTCTACTGTCAGGAGAAGATGGACGAACTGGCCTCCTGCGGCGACAATCTGGTCTGTGAGTTTGGCCCCGAAGGCAAGCGCACCTACACCGTCAAACCGGAGGACTTCGGCTTTGCCCGCTGCGCCAAGGCCGACCTGGTGGGCGGCACCGCCGAGGAAAACGCCGCCATCACCCGCGCGATCCTGTCGGGCGAGACCGGCCCCCGCCGGGACACGGTGCTGATGAACGCGGGCGCGGGCCTCTACATCTCCGGGAAGGCTCCCACCCTGGCCGACGGCGTCAAGCTGGCGGCGGAGACCATCGACTCCGGCAAGGCTCTGGCGACGCTGGACGCCTACATCAAAGCCTCCAACGGGTAAGCGGCATGGCAACTATTCTAGACACCATCGCCGACTATGCCCGGCAGCGGGTGGCGGCGGACAAGGTAAAAATCAGCCCGGAGGAAATGCGGGAGCTGGCCCTCCAGGGGAGCATGGCCGACGGCGCGGCCTTTGCCGCCGCACTGAAAAAGCCGGGCATGAGCTTTATCTGCGAGGTAAAAAAAGCCTCCCCCTCCAAGGGGATCATCGCCCAGGAGTTCCCCTATCTGGATATCGCCAAGGACTACGAGGCGGCGGGCGCGGACTGCATCTCCTGCCTGACCGAGCCGAAGTGGTTTTTAGGCTCTGACCGGATTTTCCGGGAGATTCGGCAGACCGTGTCCACCCCCATGATCCGCAAGGATTTCACGGTGGACGAGTATCAGATCTATCAGGCCAAGGTCATGGGGGCCAACGCGGTGCTGCTGATCTGCGCGCTTTTGGACACCCGCACCGTCGCCCGGTATCTGGAGCTGTGCGAAAGCCTGGGTCTTGCCGCCCTGGTGGAGGCCCACGACAAGGAGGAGATTGCCTCCGCCGTGTCCGCCGGGGCCTCCATCATCGGGGTGAACAACCGGAATCTGAAGGACTTCTCCGTGGACTTCTCCAACGCCGCCCGCCTGCGGGACCTGATCCCGCCCGAAGCGGTCTATGTGGCCGAGAGCGGCGTGAAAGGTCCGGAGGACGCGGCGGTGCTGAAATCCATCGGGGCGGACGCGGCCCTGGTGGGCGAGGCGCTGATGCGCGCAAGGGACAAGGGAGCCATGCTGGCGGCCCTGCGGGAGGCGGCACAGTGACAAAAATCAAGCTGTGCGGATTATCCAGGCCACAGGATATCCAGGCGGCGAACGAGCTTTCCCCCGACTATATCGGCTTTGTCTTCGCCCCCAAGAGCCGCCGCTATGTGCCGCCGAAGCGGGCGGCGGAGCTGCGCGGCCTGCTCGACCCCGGCATTTCCGCCGTCGGCGTGTTCGTCAGGGAATCCCCCGAGACCGTCGCCGCGCTGCTGGACTGCGGGATCATCGACGTCGCGCAACTCCACGGCGGCGAGGACGAGGACTATATCGCCGCCCTGCGGGAGCTGACCGGCCAGCCGCTGATCCAGGCCTTCCGGATCGACAGCGAGCAGGATATCGCCGCCGCGGAACACAGCACGGCGGATTATGTTCTGCTGGACTCCGGAAACGGCGGCACGGGGACGGTTTTTGACTGGAGCCTGCTCCGGGCCATCCGGCGGCCCTATTTTTTGGCGGGCGGGTTGAGCGTGGACAATGTACGCGGCGCCGTAGAAGCCCTGCGCCCCTTTGCCGTTGACGTCAGCTCCGGTATCGAGACAGGCGGCGTCAAGGATGAAAATAAAATGATCGAGTTTGTTCGCGCCGTGCGCGGCGTGAGCGGAAAGGAAGAGTGACCATGACAAACGAGAAAGGCCGCTTCGGCGTCCACGGCGGGCAGTATATCCCCGAGACGCTGATGAACGCGGTCATTGAGCTGGAGGCGGCATACGAGCACTACAAAAACGACCCGGAATTCAACCGGGAGTTGACCGAGCTGTTCAACGAGTACGCCGGGCGCCCCTCCCGGCTGTACTACGCGGAAAAGATGACCCGCGACCTGGGCGGCGCGAAGATCTACCTGAAGCGGGAGGACCTGAACCACACCGGCGCGCACAAGATCAACAACGTGCTGGGTCAGGCGCTGCTGGCCAAGAAGATGGGCAAGACCCGGCTGATCGCCGAGACGGGCGCGGGACAGCACGGCGTGGCCACCGCCACCGCCGCCGCTCTGATGGGTATGGAGTGCGTGGTGTTCATGGGCGAGGAGGACACCATCCGCCAAGCCCTGAACGTGTACCGCATGCGCCTGCTGGGTTCCGAGGTGGTCGCCGTCAAGACGGGCACCGGCACCTTGAAGGACGCCTGCTCCGCCGCCTTCCGGGAGTGGACCAACCGGATCGACGACACCCACTACTGTCTCGGCTCCGTCATGGGCCCCCACCCCTTCCCCACCATCGTGCGGGATTTCCAGGCGGTCATCTCCAAAGAGATCAAAGAGCAGATTTTGGAGAAGGAAGGACGGCTGCCCGACGCGGTCATTGCCTGCGTGGGCGGCGGCTCCAACGCCATCGGCACCTTCTACCACTTCATTGAGGACAAAAACGTCCGCCTGATCGGCTGCGAGGCGGCGGGCCGGGGCGTGGACACCTTTGAGACGGCGGCCACCATCGCCACCGGGCGGCTGGGTATCTTCCACGGCATGAAGAGCTACTTCTGCCAGGACAAATACGGCCAGATCGCCCCGGTCTACTCCATCTCCGCCGGGCTGGACTATCCGGGCGTCGGCCCCGAGCACGCCCACCTCCACGACATTGGCCGGGCGGAATATGTTCCCGTCACCGACGACGAGGCGGTAGACGCCTTTGAATACCTGGCCAGGACCGAGGGGATCATCCCCGCCATCGAGTCCGCCCATGCCGTCGCCCACGCTATCAAGCTCGCGCCGTCCATGGGCAGGGACCAGATCATTGTTATCACACTGTCCGGCCGGGGCGACAAGGACTGCGCCGCCATCGCCCGCTACAGAGGGGAGGATCTTCATGAGTAATATCCAATCTGCGTTTGACCACGGGAAAGCGTTTATTCCCTTTGTCACCTGCGGCGACCCCGACCTGGAGACCACGGGGGCTGTCGTCCGCGCCGCCGTGGAAAACGGCGCCGACCTGATCGAGCTGGGCATCCCCTTCTCCGACCCCACCGCCGAGGGCCCGGTCATCCAGGACGCCAACCTGCGCGCCCTGACCGGCGGCGTGACCACCGATCAGATCTTTGAATTTGTCCGGGAGCTGCGCCGGGATGTCCGAATTCCCATGGTGTTCATGACCTACGCCAATGTGGTCTTCTCCTACGGCGCGGAGCGCTTTATCTCCACCTGCCGGGACATCGCAATCGACGGGCTGATCCTGCCCGACCTGCCCTATGAGGAAAAGGAGGAGTTTTTGTCCCTGTGCCACCAGTACGGCGTGGACCTGATCTCCATGATCGCCCCCACCTCGGAAAACCGCATCGCCATGATCGCCAAGGAGGCGGAGGGCTTTTTGTACCTGGTGTCCAGCCTGGGCGTCACGGGCGTGCGCAGCGAGATCAAAACCGACCTGGCCTCCATCGTGGAGGTGATCCGTCAGAACACCGACCTCCCCTGCGCCATCGGCTTCGGCATCTCTACCCCGGAGCAGGCCAAAAAGATGGCGGATATCGCGGACGGCGCCATCGTCGGCTCCGCCATCGTCAAGATCATTGAAAAGCACGGGAAAAACGCGGCAGGCCCTGTGGGTGAATACGTCAGACAGATGACCAGCGCCGTGCGTCCCTGAACATTTGAAGCACGGCAAAAGGCCGGGTGGGTGGAGCCGCTTCCGACTCCCCTCACCCGGCCTTTTTCACAAAAATCACGAAGGAGGAGATACCATGGCGTTTCAACTAAACAGCGTTGTCCCGTGGGGCAGGAACATGGCGGAATATCAATTGATGTTCCAACTGACGGAGCATGACCGGTCCAAAAAGATCGCCGGCTTTGGAGACGGCCCGGCGAGCTTTCATTGCGAGGCCACCGCGCGGGGATATTCCGTCACTTCCTTTGATCCGGTCTATCAGTTCTCAAAGGACGCCCTGGGGAAACGCATCGAAGAAGTCCGCGCCGCCGTGATGGCGCAGATGGCGGAAAACAGAGAGAACTATGTGTGGACCCACATCAAAAGCCTGGACGATCTGGAGCGCATCCGCATGTCCGCGATGGAGCTGTTTTTATCCGACTATGAGAAGGGCAGGCGTGAGCGGCGATATATCTGCCATGAACTGCCCCACAGGATCCCCTTTGCCGACGACGCCTTTGACATCGGCTTAAGCTCCCACTTCCTGCTGATGTACACCATGCTGGGCTATGAGTTTCATATTCAGTCCATCACTGAGATGCTGCGGGTGTGCAAAGAAGTCAGAATCTTCCCGGTTGTGGATTTGGACGCGCGGGAGACGGAATTGACCGCAACCGTAATCGCGTATTTTCAGCAGCGCTATTTTGCAGAGGTCAGGCAGACTGACTATGAATTTCAAAAGGGCGGCAGCAAAATGCTGATCATCAAAAAGCGGACTGGGTAAGGACTTTTATAAAAGGACAGGCAGGATACGTCTCGACAAATTGTGTCAATTCCCTCCCGGGCGCATAGAATGAACTGTGCCATCCGGTACAATCATCAAGAAAGGATGATCCGTTTTATGGAAACTGTTCAAATCTCTTCGTCCCGCCGGGACGACAGCCGCTGCAAGGCCATCTCTGAGCTGATCGAATCCGTTGCCGAGGAGCAGGAGGCCCTGGCCCGCATCCTGGAGGCCGAGCATAAAAAGATCGAAAAGGCCGCCGACCTGTGCAATGCGGACGTGGGCGACCTGGTCAGGATCGACAAGAGCGTGGAGCGCGTCCTGGCCGCCGTGACCCGCCTGGAGCTGGCGCTCCAGTTAAAGCTGGACCTGTTCCGCGACTGTCTCTGCCCCGACACCCCCTGCCATGGTGACCATTCCTCCTGCCACAAATAAAATCAGCCGCGGGCCGGGGCGCTGTGCTCCCGGCCCGCGCCGCGCTGAGGAGGGGCGCAATCCCATGAGTTGCTTTATTTCAGAACTTTGGGTCCCGGAAGACGGCGGCAATTTACCCCGGCAATGCTGCCAGTACTGCCGCCGCCGGAAGGACTGCCCTTACGCCTGTGATCAGGCTTTATACCACGCCGCCCGCCAGGGACACGAGACGGCGCGGATCTTGACAGCAGAAGCCGACCGCCTTCTGGAAGCCATTTCCCGGGCCGACAGCATCCCCAGCCTTCTGCGCGCAAACGAGGCCCTGGAGCGTACGCTGTCCCTCGCGCTGCGCTCCGACGCCGTGGGAACAAACTTTTGAATCCGATCCTCTGATTCAATGCGTTCTATGCAAGGACTGTTCCCGTGTTTGATCCGATCATCGAAAACGACACTATCCCATAGTTGGATAGTGTCGTTTTTCATGAACCGCTTTCACTGCGGCAGGATGATCTCGGGCACGCTCTTCGCGCCGTCCACCACCAAAAGCCCCAGGGTGCGCAGCAGAAATTTTCCCGTCTCTTTATCCAGAGACGCCGTCTTTTTTACGATGATGGGTATATTTTTCGCCAGGTCCGCTCCCAGCTCATGAAAGCTGGAAGCGCCGGTCTCCTCCAGAATTTCAAAAATGACGCGGATGAACTTTTCCCGGTCCTCCTGCGCCATGTTGGAGATCCACTTGTTGACGCTGGTATAGGCCAGCTTCGCATCCGCCGTCAGTTCATCCTGACAGGCCAGCCTTCCGTCTGATATGACCCACGAAAACGGGTTGTGCTGCGCCACGCCCTTTTCCCAGCTTTTGACGATATGGCACTCGCACTCCTGCGCAAACATCATACCGATCAGGGAGGACTGCGGAATGGTCTTATGGATGCGGTGTTTGATCTCCCGGAACCCGTCGTCTTCCAGCTCCTCGGGCAGAAAGCCCGGTCCGTCGTGGGAATATACGCGCACGACGTGCTGCTGCAGCTCCCTGCCGCACTTTGCCGCCGCGTAGACCGCGAGATTGCCCCCCTTGGAGTGACCGCCCACCCGGTAGATGCCGCCGAGCTTTTCCGACACATTCCGGAGATACTGACAGGCTTTTTCCTGAGAGCGGATCGGGCCGCTCAGGGCTAAATTCATATCTTCCTTCCAGCCGATCAGGGTGCTGTCCGTCCCCCGGAAGGCGATGTAATAATTTCCGGGCGCCAGCTCACAGGTAAGCGCCGCAAACTGGGTGGAGGAGTCGTAATCGCTCTCCTGCTCGAAGCACATCAGGCGGATCTCCCGAAACCGCGGGCTTGCCGCGGCGGCTTTTAAAAGCTCCAGCGTTTTGTCGGGAGAGTTCACGCCGTTCAGCATTTCCTCAAAATACTCGGCACAGAGCAGATCCCGGATGCACATTCCCTTTTCCGTCGTCAACGCGCGGAATTGGACCGGAAAGCGCAGATAGGACAGCCAGGAAAGAATCAGGCTGTCCACCTCGGTGAACGGCCGCTGAGAAAAGGAATCCAACACTGTCTTTGCATAGGAAACCATATCAAAACTCCTTTTCCGTTTAGATTGTCCCCTTCATGTCATTTTTCCCTCGTATATCCTCAATAATCTGCTGGATATGGAACACCTCACTGTCGCTTAATCCATCGGTTTCTAAGTATCTGCGGTCATCCAACTCCAGCAAATAGTCACAGCTTACGTTAAACAATTTGGAAAGGCGCATCAGCATTTCAACTGAAGGGAGAACGTTGTTATTTTCCCAGTTAGAAATACTCTGCTTACTCTTCCCAATCCTCTTTGCCAGTTCAACCTGGCTCAATCCCCTACTTTCGCGTAATTCATTGATCCGATCTCCCAGCACGAAAAGCCCCCCTTAGAAGCAGAGTATTATAATATGAGTTTAATTGTAAAATTATACTTGACAGTTTCAAAATACTTTAGTATTGTAATATTAGACTTTATAGAAAGGAGGCATATAGTATGGGATTTCTCGTTTTCAGTTGTTGCTACGCTGCAGCAATGGGCATCTGGTGCTGTTACATCCTTAGATAAGTAACACCACGCAATCGGCGGAAAGGGAAGGTTCCATTTCCGCCGATTGCGTGGGTCATTCTATCCAAAAACATGATACTCATGATACTGCTGAAACCGCCAGCAATTTTAAAACTATATTGTTTAATTTACTTCTCCACCTTTCCGTGGTATGATAATCTTGTGATGTTATTTCATCTTTGCCTTCGGGCACAAGGAGGTTTGCATATGGAACTGGAATTGAGCAATATTTGTAAGAGCTTCGGAGAAAAGGAAGTCCTGAAAGGCGTTTCCTTCCGGGCGTCCGGCGGGAAAGCCTTCGGATTTCTCGGCCGGAACGGAGCGGGAAAGACCACCTCGATCCGCATTCTGATGGACGTGTTCCCGGCGGACAGCGGCGAGGTCCTGATGGACGGAAAGCCGATGGATTATCACCGGGTCAGCATCGGATACTTACCGGAAGAGCGGGGGCTGTACCCCAAGAAAAAAATCATAGACCAGTTGGTCTATTTCGCCGCGCTGAAGGGGATGACCACCGGGAACGCTGTCAAGGCCATCGACTACTGGCTGGAGCGCCTGGGCATGGCCGAGCACCGCAATAAGCGGCTGGATACGCTGTCCAAGGGCAATCAGCAGAAAATACAGCTTGTCACCGCCCTGGCCCACGATCCGCAGATCATTATTCTGGACGAGCCGTTCTCCGGTCTCGACCCGGTCAACGCCCAGCTTCTGAAGGACGTGGTCAAGGAGGAGATTTCCCGGGGAAAGATCGTCCTGTTCTCCAGCCATCAGATGAATTACATCGAGGAGTTCTGCGACGAGATCGCGATCCTGCACGGCGGCACGGTGGTCCTGCAGGGCAATCTGAATGAGATCAAGCACAACTACCCCCGCGACCGCCTGGTGATCCGCTCCCCCCAGGCGGATCAAATTCTCCGGGAGTTCCCCGGCCCCGGCAAGCGCCAGGAGGACGGTTCACTGCTTCTGACCCTTTCGTCGCCGGATGAAAAGCAGGCCGTCATGCAGAGGCTGGCCGAAACCTATGATGTGGACGAAATGAAGGTCTTCGAGCCTTCCCTGAATGATATTTTCGTGGAATACGCGGGCGACCGGGCATAACGGGGGTGAATAACATGAAACAATTTGGTACCATCTTCAAATTCGAAATGAAGAATTACTTCAAGAACAAGGTGTTTGTCGGCGTGACGATCTTTCTTGTGGTCCTGATCGCCGTCGTGATGTTCTTTCCGCGTATCATGACATTTTTCGACAGCGGGACCGAGGAGACGGTTTCCGACCGTCCGGTCATGTATGTGGCCGCAGATACCCAGGAGACCGCCCAGGCCATTCAGCAGGCCTTTGCCGAGGCGTTTCCCGACTACGACATTCAAACCGCGGAGCAGGGGACTGACTGGATCCGGTCGCAGATCACCTCCGGGGCGGCGGAGTGCGCCTTCGTGCTGGACTCCCTGACCTCCTATACCTACTATGTGAACAACCTGTCCATGTATGACAGCAACACCGTGATCGCGGATGAGGTATTGCAAAACGTGTACCGCGTCAGCGCCATGGTGAGCAGCGGCATCTCCCCGGAGAACGCCGCGGAGATCCTGACCACCCAGATCGAGCACGACACCGCCAGTCTCGGCAAGGATCAGATGCAGAATTTCTTCTATACCTACATTATGATCTTCGCCCTGTACATGGTCATTCTCCTCTACGGGCAGATGGTGGCCACCAATGTGGCCACGGAGAAAAGCTCCCGGGCCATGGAGCTGCTGGTCACCAGCGCCAAGCCCACCAGCATGATGTTCGGTAAGGTCCTTGCCTCCTGCCTGGCGGGCCTGATCCAGTTGGTCGCCGTGTTCGGCTCCGCCTTCCTGCTCTTCAACCTGAATGCGGCATACTGGGAGGACAACATGATCATCGCCTCCATCTTTGACATGCCGCTGGAGCTGCTGGTCTATATGCTGATCTTCTTTGTGCTGGGCTTCTTTATCTACGCATTCCTCTACGGGGCCATCGGCTCCACCGCCTCCAAGCTGGAAGACATCAACACCTCCGTCATGCCGCTGACGCTGCTGTTTATCGTCGCCTTTATCGTGGTCATGTTCTCCATGGGCAGCGGATCGGTGGACAATATCGCCATGAAGATCTGCTCTTTCGTCCCGTTCACCTCGCCCATGGCCATGTTCACCCGCATTGCCATGAGCACGGTCCCCGTTTATGAAATTCTCATTTCCATCGTCATTCTGATCGCCTCTGTGCTGGGCATCGGCGTTCTCTCGGCCAAAATTTACCGCGTGGGCGTCCTGCTCTACGGCACGCCCCCGAAGCTCGGCGCGATTTTCAAGGCGATCAAAAAGGCTTGAGCTTCCCATTACAGCAAAACTCCCACCGGAAACGGTGGGAGTTTTGCTGTCTGAAATTCAATAAGATTAAAATTTATTCCCAGATATTACAGGGTTTCTTTCCATGTTTTCTTCCCCACATATAAACACAAACACATGCCAGAATAAGAATCGCATCCGCAAACAGCGTGCCTTCGATCCCAAACCCGACATGATACGCAAAGCTGTTGCTTGCCACAGACGCATCCAGCTTAAACACGGAATACGGAACCACCATGCCGCTGTTCGGCAGGCCAAAGATAATATTTTGTGTGAAATTCCATGCCGCATGAGCCGCCATCGCGCACCAAATGCTGTCCATATAATAGACGATCAAAGAGAACAAGATCCCCGAGACAAAAATATTCAGTATGGATAAAGCCGTAACTCCATCGTTGAGCAAATGCAGCAGGGCGAAGAACAGAGAATTTCCGATGATCGCCACAGCCGGTCTATGGTAGCTTCGCATCAATCTTTGATACAAGAAGCCTCTGCAAAGCAATTCTTCCGCCGAGGACTGGACAAAAACCGCCGCAAAAATGAGGATCAAATAAACCGGCCGGAAGGAGGCATAGAACAGCGAAATGTCTTTGTGCAGCCACGCCGCCAGAATGCAAATACCATTCAAGCCAAACCCGATCAGAATTCCGATCAGAACATTGATCCAGTTATTCGCTGTTTCCTTATGCCCGATCACCCTTAAAATCGGACGGTTTTTCTTGGTAAAGCGCATATACAAAACAGCCAGGATCCAGATGCCGATAAATTCAAAATATAAGGTCGCGGTCACTCCCACATCCGTACTTGTCAGAAATGGTATGAACTCCATCTGCACCCCTAAAGTCTGCCCCAGAAGGACAAGCATCAGCGTGATCAGGTACAGAACGGGCAGCGTGTCCGACAGCTTATGTTTCAACAATTTCTTTTTCGGGGTAATCTCCCCTTCTGTTTTGCCGTTCAAATCATTCATCCCGGGTTCCTCCTGCAAATCAGAATTGGTAAGGACTATTATAGCAGGCCCTTTCCAAACAGGAAACAAGGGAAAAGCCCTCACCGGCGAGCTTTTCCCTTGTTTTGTCTCACGATTGATCAGTCAAGCGGCTTCATCGTCGGGAAGAAGATGACCTCCCGGATGGTGTCGTTGTTGGTCAGCATCATCACCGCGCGGTCGATGCCGATACCCAGGCCGCCCGTGGGGGGCAGGCCGTATTCCAGGGCGTTGATATAGTCCTCGTCCATCATGCCGGCCTCGCTGTCGCCCTTGGCGCGCAACTCCACCTGCTTTTGGAAACGGGCTTTCTGGTCGATGGGGTCGTTCAGCTCGGAGAAGGCGTTGCCCATCTCGCTGTGGCAGATGAACAGCTCGAAGCGCTCGGTCAGGCGGGGGTCCTTGGGAGAGCGCTTGGCCAGGGGGGATACGTCCACCGGGTGCATGGTGATGAAGGTGGGCTGGATCAGCTTTTCCTCCACCTTCTGGTCGAAGCACTCGTACAGGGCGTTGCCCCAGGTCTTGTCGGCGGTCTCGGGCAGCTCCACGCCCACCGCCTTGGCGGCGGCCACGGCCTCCTCGTCGGAGGTGATGGCCATGAAGTCGATGCCCACATACTGCTTGACCGCCTCGGCCATGGTCAGACGGGGCCAGCCGGGGGTCAGGTCGATGTCCTGACCCAGCCACTGCACCTGATAGGTGCCCAAAATCTTCTGGGCCGCCGAGGACAGCAGGTCCTCAAACAGGTCCATCATATCGTTGAAGTCGGCGTAAGCCTGATACAGCTCCACCGTGGTGAACTCGGGATTGTGCTTGGGGTCCATGCCCTCGTTGCGGAAGATGCGGCCCACCTCGTAGACCCGCTCGATGCCGCCCACTACCAGACGCTTCAGGTGCAGCTCGGTGGCAATGCGCATGTACATGTCGATGTCCAGGGTGTTGTGGTGGGTGATGAAGGGCCGGGCGGTTGCGCCGCCGGAGATGGTGTTGAGCACCGGGGTCTCCACCTCCATATAGCCCCGCGCGTCCAGGAAGTCGCGCACATGCTTGATGAACTTGGAGCGCACCTCGAAGGTCTTGCGCACCTCGGGGTTGACGATCAGGTCCACATAGCGCTGGCGGTAGCGGGTCTCCAGGTCGGTCAGGCCGTGGAACTTCTCGGGCAGGGGCCGCAGGGACTTGGACAGCAGAGTGATCGTAAACGCCTTGACGGAGATCTCGCCCCGCTTGGTGCGGAAGGCCTCGCCCTTGACGCCCACGATGTCGCCGATGTCATATTTCTTGAAGCGGGCCAGGGTCTCCTCCCCCACATCGTCGATGCGCACGTAGAGCTGGATGCGCCCCGCGCCGTCCTGCAGGTCGGCAAAGACGGCCTTGCCCATGCCCCGCTTGCTCATCAGGCGGCCGGCCACCGAGACCGGCCGGCCCTCCAGCGCCTCAAAATTATCCTTGATCTCCTCGCTGTGGTGGGTCACCTCGTAGCGGGTGATGGCAAAGGGGTCGTTTTCGCTGTTCTGCAGCTCTGTCAGCTTGTCCCGGCGGATCTGCAGCAGATCAGACAGGGAAGGCTCCTCCTGCTGAGACTGGTTCAGATTCTTTTCTTCCGACATGTCCATTCTCCTTTGTATCCCAGCTTCTTACCGCCGGATGTCGATGATCTGATAGTGGATGGTGCCGGCCGGGGCCTCCACCACCACGTCCTCGCCGACGGCCTTGCCCAGCAGGGCCTTGCCGAAGGGAGACTCCTCGGAAATGCGGCCGTTCATGGGGTCGGCCTCCTGAGAGCCTACCACCTGATAGGTCTCCTTCTCCTGGAACTCCACATCCAGCACCGTGATCGTCGCGCCCAGGCGGACGGTATCGTGGTCCTCCCTGTGCTCCTCAATGACCACATGGTTGGCCAGAATATTCTCCACTTCAGCAATACGGGAATAGAGCTTGCCCTGCTCGTTCTTGGCCTCGTCATACTCGCTGTTCTCGCTCAGGTCGCCAAAGGAACGGGCCTCCTTGATCTGGTCGGCTACCTCTTTCTCGCGCACGGTTTTCAGATAGTTCAGCTCATTGCGCAGCTCCTCCAGGCGCTCTGCGCTGAGTTTGTATTCCTTCGCCATGATCCATACTCCTTTTACATAATTACATAATAGAAATGAGCCGCGCCGCGGCTCGTAAATCCATACCTACAATAATACCATTATTTAAGTAATTATATGTACTTTGGGCCAGCCTGTCAAGCAAAATCATACTCGAATTATAATTGGCGCATTTATACTAATAACCGAACAGGGCCAACCTGTTAATATATACAAAAATAAATAACCAAGAAAGGAAAAAGAAATCATGAGAATCAAAGTTTATGGTAAGGCCCACCTGTCCGGTACTGCAAAGAAAACCGGAAAGCCCTATGACTTCATTCAGATTCACTATCTGGGCAAGGCATACGGCGTGGAGGGTCTTGCGGCAACCACGCTGTCTCTCGACCCTAAGGAGTACGATTATGCCTCCATCCACGTCAACGGTGACTATGATGTGGAGTTTGACAACCGTGGCTACCCTGTTGCCTTCATCCCGGCCAAGTGAGAATGAGGCCGGGGCGTGTTTCCCGTGTGGTTGCTCTCGTAAGCGGTGGCCTCCGTGCCTTTTTCCATGCCCGGATTACATGCCCGGCCTCTATCCCTATTTAGCTCCTGCTCAGGGCTGTCCCGGCTGTCCTGCCGCAAATCCTGAATACTTTTCAACGAGGTAGTTACTGTGCATCCATTTCTATATAAAGAAGGTTGTCGGTGTCCTTGTTATTGCGGCGTAGCCTGTGTTGATGGGTCTTGCCCAAAAGCAAACCAAGAGGAATTTGAAGAGCGTTGTATACCCGTCATATTGAATTGTGAAGATTGCTTCATGTACAGAGGTTGTGAGGACTGTTGTTTCTTTGGTACTGTGTATTGTTGTAAGGAGTAGCGCTATGGGACTTTCACACCTTGAAGTGGAACACCCATGTTCCAAATATGGCCCAAGATATTGTCCAAAATGCAGGTTTTCCCCGTGGTGTTTTACGCTTCGGGAACACCCGCTTTTTC
>X355_Hoffmanns_Two_toed_Sloth__coassemble_1882_pt1 | contig 52327 bp, 52 predicted proteins | sample X355_Hoffmanns_Two_toed_Sloth__metabat2_high_PE_003 | metagenome-assembled genome bin X355_Hoffmanns_Two_toed_Sloth | reverse complement strand
GTGAGGTCCGCCCGGGACATTTTGTGGCCTGCTGCAAGGCGGAGGAACGCAATCCTGATTTGTTCCGGCAGTGACCCACATGGACAACGGAGTCAGACCCCCTGCTGAGAGGGTCTGACTCTGTTTCTTTTCAAACAGCGGCTGATTTTCCGCTTGTGATGGGTGAAATTCTCGTGTTATACTAATATCAGACAATTCAAGCGCATTTGGGAGGCAGAGCGCGTTATGGATGTAAAACTGATTCGGGAATTTATCGTTTTGGCGGAGACCTGCAATTTCCTGGAGGCAGCCGAGCGGCTGTATATCTCCGCGTCCGCCCTGTCCAAGCATGTAAAATTGATGGAGGAGGAGCTTGAGGTTTCCCTTTTTGACCGCTCGACCCGCAGTGTAAAGCTGAACAAGTTTGGAAGCACATTTTACGAGTATGCCAAGCAGATGATCAAGCTGTACGACGCGTGTTCCGCTGACTTGAATCTCATGCGGGAAAATCAGGACAGCCGGCTCTCCATTGGCTTCCTCCCAAAATTTGAACCGAGCGGAATCATTGAACTCCTCTCCGATTTTGCAAAAAAGCGGCCTGATCTGACCGTACACATGACCGCCACCAACCAGCCCAAGGAGCAACTGCGCGCTCATCAGTGCAATTTTGTATTTGCGGGGGACGATTGTGAAAAGGACGGTGATATCAAAAGTTTTCTGTACCGGCGGGATAATCTGGTCGCCGTATTTCCGCTGAAGCATCCGCTGGCCAAGGAACAGCAGGTTACGGTGGAACAGCTTCGTGAGGAAAATTTTATCATGCACAGCGACGTTTCGGGGGACAGCACCATGGCGGCGGAAACCTTCCGCAGACTCTGCCTGGAGGAGGGGTTCGTGCCCAATGTGGTGATGTCGGCAAGCTATGCTTCCACAGCGGTCAAGCTGGCGAAAAAGGGCGCCGGGGTGGCCGTTATGAACCGCATGTTTGTGCCTGCGGCATTTCGCTCATCGGTTGCCATTGTGGATATATATCCCATCGTGCCCATGTCCGTCTATGTGCTGCACCTGAGTAAAACGAGAATGCTCCCGGCGGAACGGGATTTCCTGCGGTATATCAAAGCGCACAGCGACCGGCCGGAGCCGCAGTAGAGCGGCAAACAGAACCGTAAACAGCTTCCGGGAATTACAGTAAATGTAAGCTCCGGAAGCTGTTCTTTTTGTGACGCTTGAGCAAAACGGAAACGGGCGGTCAGGCACCATAGACCTGACGGAGAAGCTGTATGGCGGCATCCCGCGTGCGTTCGGCGGATCCTTCAATGATGGAGTGGAAAGGGCAACAATTTCTACATGATCCTGCCCATCCATAATCAAAGTGCGGCCCTCCTCGCACCAGACCTACCGTGGATACATCGACAACCATATTAAGCCCAATATTGGCAGCATCCCGCTGAGTAAATTATCTTCTCTGGATTTACAGAAATTCTATAAGAAATTGCTGAGCGGCGGCAGGGTGGAGCGGATCGAATCGAAGAAACAGCCCAAGGGGTTAAGCGCCAAGACGGTGCGAAACATCAATCAGGTAATATCTTCTGCTATGGAATTTGCGAAAAGCCAAAAACTCATTGCCGCGAATCCCACCGACGGCTGCGCTCTGCCCAAGCTGGAGCACCGGGAGATGAAAACGCTTCCTGCGGAACAGCTAACATCGTTCCTGCGGGAAGCCAAAGAGAGTGGTGTATTTGAACTGTACTACATCGAACTGGCAACTGGATTAAGAAGAGGTGAACTTCTTGGCCTGAAGTGGGAAGACATCGACCTGGAGCAGGGGATCATTCAAGTGCGGCGGCAGGTTGCCCGCATCAACGGAGAGATCGTGGAAGCTCCGTTGAAAACAAAAAATTCCTACCGCGGTGTGTCCATCGGGGCCGACGCGGTAGAAATTCTGAGGGAGTAAAAACGAAACATAAACGGGACCAGCGAGTATGTGTTCCCATCCCCAAACGGCGGACCGATCTTACCGGACAGTGTTCTTCATATGCTCCACCGGGTGCTGAAGCGGGCGGGATTGCCCAAGGTGCGATTCCACGACCTGAGACACACATTCGCTACCCTGGCCCTGCAAAACGGGGTGGATATTAAAACAGTGTCCGGGATGCTGGGACACTATTCAGCGGGATTTACGCTGGACACCTACGCCCACGTCACCACAGCGGCACAGAAACAGGCGGCAAAAACGATGGGGGATGTCCTCTCCGGTACGGTATAGACCTTTCCGGTCATTTCCCCGTATGGGTCAGCGCATGGGTCATGCGCTGACCCAAATTTTGAGCCATAAACTTTTTGACACAAAAGTACGAAAAAACACCTGATTTCGCAAGAAATCAGGTGTTTTCTGGTTGCGGGGACAGGATTTGAACCTGCGACCTCCGGGTTATGAGCTGCTGTCAGCGGTGCTGGCGGCGGCTTTTTGGCGCTTTCGGGGAGTGTTTGTTCCGAAGCGGGATTCTTTCTGGCACTGTTCCCTCCACTGCGTCCACCTGCTCTTTTCCTGTTCTGGGTCAGAAAGTGGGTCAACTGTATCAAAAAAGTCGGCTGAACCCTTGGCAGGACTTTACAAAGATTTGCGGATAGTCTATACTAAAATTAATTGACAGTTAATCGGTAGGAGGTCGTTCAGGATGGGCGGTAACGCTAAAGCGATCATTATTAATGCTGGTTTAGGTGACCTGACCTTTAGCTTGGAAGCAGCAGGATTTCGAGTGGAGGCTGTTTATGAGGAGGATTCATCTGCATCTGCGATACACCAGGCTAACTTCGGTATCCCTGTCTGTTCATCCCTGCCCCGCGGGGAAGAAATCTGGAATGTACCTCAGGCTGACCTGCTGGCGGTTAGGCTTAACCTGCGTATGTTCCAGGGACAGCGGCGGGCCGAGACAAATACAGACCCTGCTCTGTTCAGCTTCTTAGAAGTAATGGAGCAGCGCAGACCTGAAGCGTTTTTGGTGGTGCTGAATGCAGGGGCCGCCCAGGGAGACTGGCATCATTTGCTGGGGAAACCAATTACTCAAATGGGATACTGGTCAGCGTGGGAAATGCTGGACACTGCCCAAATAACCGGATTCCCAGTAAAGGAACGCAAAATGATCCTGATGGGAGCCCAAGAGGGTAAGGCGCCCCGCTTCGGCTTTCCGGAAATCGGCACCCCGATATCCGAACCGCCGGAGATGTTTCTTGAGCCATCACAGCAGATTGACCCGTGGTATTTCCATATCAGACCCGGTGGAGATGTGCCGTTGCAGGAGGGAATGCGTTTCTATTGCCGGATCGGAAACGGTTATGAAGGGACAAGCTGTGTGGGCTGGAATCCCAGGAGTACCCCGTTGGTCTTGGATGGCGGTGTGTTGCGCAAAATTACACACCGTGAAATTGCCAATTTGAAAGGTTTCCCGAGGGACTATTCCCTTCCAGTGAAAAATAAAAGCTGGCTGTACCAGAAGCTGATGTATGCAGGAAATGTCATTGTTCTTCGTCAGGTGGCGGAGAACATCCGCTATGCTCTGGAAAAACGCCTGTGGTACACAAACCAGGCCCAGTCCTTTGAGGAACTACTCGGCCACTATCTGGCAGGCAGTGGAAAGCTTGTTCCAGGGCAAAAAGCCAAATCGGAACCGCAGCCTGATTTTGTGTTAAATTGCGACAGAGGCCGCCTGTTGATTGAGGCAAAGTCCTACCGTTCTGCCGTGGCACCAGAGTCCAGATTGACCGAGGCCTGCAAGCGGCTGCAATCCATCAGCGAGGAAGGCATCCGTGTGCTGGCTGTTGCGAACGTGGTACCTTACCATATCAAGTCCCGGATTTTGGAGGAATACGGGATCCATATATGGGACGTGGCAAATCTATTGTGGCTATTTGACGGCCAAGAAGATATCCGAAATGAATTCGTCGCGTTACTTGGCTATACGGTAGAGAGCATTCAACCAGAGCCGCCGGATCTGAACCCTTTCCGGCTGGAGCAGCCGGAGCCGCCCGACTCAGACGGGACAACGCTAAGGCTGGATTGGAAGAAGCGGCTGGACGGGATTGTGCCGGGGCAAAAACAGGCCGGGGATTATGAGAGATTGTGTGTTGAGCTCCTAAAATCTGTATTGAATACCTACCTGACTCTCTGGAAAACGCAGGAGCCATCCAATGACGGACTGTACCGGTTCGACCTGTGCTGCAAAATCAAAATGGGCGCAGATCGAAATTCCGATTTTTTTGATACAATCCAGCGGTATTTTAACACGAAGTACATTGTCTTTGAGTTCAAAAACTATAGTGAGCAAATTACGCAGAAGGAAATATACACTACGGAAAAATATTTGTATGAAAAAGCCCTGCGGAAAGTCGCGGTCATCATTTCCCGGAAGGGAGCCGACAGGCATGCGGAACGCGCAGCACGCGGCTGCCTAAGAGAGACCGGCAAACTGATCCTGTGCCTGTCTGATGACGATCTACTGAAAATGAATGCCTTGGAGGAGCACGGGGAGGGAAATTCCGTGGACGTTTTTGGGGAAAAACTGGATACCTTGCTGATTGATTTGGAGAAGTAAGGCTTCAGCAAGCAGACGCGCAGAGACCGGGGATATTCTCTCGAATATCCCCGGTCATTTGTTTTGGGGTCTTGACCGATTTGGTCAACGGCGATATGGTGGGTGTGAGAGGAGGGATTGCCGTGAATCCAAATTCTTCAAGCTCTCCCAGGAGCGGCAGGATTTGATCCGCAACAGCGCCAGGGTGGAATTCGGCGCGGGCACCTTCAAAAAGACCTCCGCCGACTCCATTGCCAAGCGGGCGGGGGTGTCCAAGGGGCTACTGTTCCACTACTTCAAGGACAAGTGGGAGCTGTACCTCTACCTGTTCCAGTACGCCATCGACCAGTACACGGGGAACGGGACTTTTTCAAAACCCTGGAGATGGGCCACAAGGTGAAAATGGACATGGTGCGCCGCCACCCGGGGCTGTTCCGGTTCGTCATGCGGGCCTACTACGAGCGGGACAGCGTGCTCACCCCCAGGCTGCGAAAAAAGCTGGACGATGTGCTGGAGCGCAGCACCGACACCTTCCTGGCCCGGATGGATCTGACCCGGTTCAAGGACGGGGTTGATCCCAGGCGGGTGGTGCGCCTGCTCACCCTGGCCAGTGAGGGGATGCTGGCGGAGACGGGGGCGTATACCGCTCAGGAGATCGACACGCTGTTTGCGGAGTACAAGGCATATGCGGATATGCTCCGCCAATTCCTTTACAAGGAGGAGTACCTATGATTCAGATCGACCGCCTCACCAAGACTTACGGCAGGGCCCGGGGGGTGACGGATTTGACCCTCCGCGTCCCGGAGGGGAGCTGCTTCGGCTTTATCGGCCCCAACGGGGCGGGGAAGTCCACCACCATCCGCACCCTGCTGGGATTGTTGCCCCCCACGTCCGGGTCGGCGAAGGTGCTGGGGCTGGACTGCGTGAGGAAGCGGGAAAAAATACTGGCTCAAGTGGGCTATATGCCCTCCGAGGCCATGTTTTACCCGGATATGCGGGTGGGCCAGGTGATCCGTCTGTCCGCCGACCTGCGCAAAATGGACTGCCGGGCCGAGGCCGCCGCCCTGTGCGAGACGCTGGAACTGGACGCCCGCAAGCGTATCCGTGAGCTGAGCCTGGGCAACCGCAAAAAGGTGTCCATCGCGGGCGCTATGCAGCACCGGCCCAGGCTGTACGTTCTGGACGAGCCCACCAGCGGGCCTTCTGGGGGGCGCTGGTGGCCCGGCGGGCGGAGGGGGCCACGGTGTTCCTGTCCTCCCATGTGCTGTACGAGGTGCAGCGGTACTGCGACCGGGCGGCCATCATCCGGGAGGGGCGGCTGGTGGTGGAGGGCGCCACCCAGGAGCTGGATATTGAGAACCGGTTCTTTGACTACTACGAGAGGAGGGGGCACAATGACCATATTCCGAAAAGAGCTGAGCGGGGGAGCGGTGAGCTTTCTGGTGTGGTTTGCGGTGGTGGACGCACTGATGGCGGTTTGCGTGGGGATGTACCCGTCCATGGCGGGCTCCATGGAGGATATGTCCGCCCTGTTTGCCGGGATGGGGGATTTCTCCGCCGCCTTTGGGCTTGACAAACTGCAATTCGGCTCCATCATGGGCTTTTACGGCACAGAGTGCAATATTCTGGGTCTGGGCGGGGCGTTTTACGCCGCCCTCACCGCCATGGGCCTGCTGGCGGGGGAGGAGGGAGGCCACACGGCGGAATTCCTGCTCACCCACCCCGTCAGCCGCCTGCGGGTGGCGGCGGAGAAGCTGCTGGCGCTGGCTGTGCTGATTGCTGCCTTGAATGTGGTGTGTTTTGCCTGCGGCGCGGGCGGTATCCTGGTCATCGGTGAGACGGCGGACTGGAGTGGCCTGCTCCGCTACCACGGAGCCCTGCTGCTGATGCAGCTGGAGGTGGGCGGGGTGTGCTTCAGCCTGTCGGCGCTGCTGCGCCGGGGCGGGCTGGGCATGGGCATCGCCGCGTTGCTGTACTTTGCGGGCCTTCTCATCAACCTGGACAGCGGCCTGGACTGGCTGCGGTTCGTCACCCCCTACTATTACGCCGACGCTACCCGAATCTTTGACGGGGAAGCGCTGGCGGGTCCTGTGCTGACGGGCTACGCTTTGGGGGCGCTGGGGGCTGTGTTCGGCCTGTGGTGGTACAGGCGGAAGGATATTGCTTAAAAGATGCATAATGTTCATGTGCGCATAGTTTCCGCCCATCATATGGTGGAGGGGACACCCTCCAGGATTTGCGGGGGAACTATATCAACAAGACGAATCACAGCAAGGAAGAGAGCCCTCCAACGAGGACGGCATATCCCGAAAAAGTTCTGACGAACAGGGGCATCGCAGGAAAAATCTACTACGCATAAATCATAAAGGACGCACCTGCCCAGTGCCATTTTTGCTCAAAAAGTTTGGAAAAGAAGAGTGACAGGCTCCAATTTTTTCACGATTTTCTCTGCCAATGACTGTAAGCCTTCAAACAGGCCACGGCTCCAAAGCGTGAAACTGCCTGTTTCACGTTGTGCGGCGGTTTGTGTCCATCCTGCGGGCTGGGTGGCATCCGTACACCTCCAAGGGGGCGAAGCACGGTGTTGTGGCGTTTGTGGGCTGCTGTGACGGGACGATATTTTTATCCCATGAAATCTGGGTCACAGCGCCGCAGAGAATACGGGGAGGCTGGACAGGACACCCAGCTTCCCCACCGCGTTTTCCGTCTCTCCACGTGTCGATTCCATAGTGCCCAGCTCCAGCGAAATGCCCAGGGCAAGGGCAATTCAGAGGGGTGGAAGAAAAAGCAGGATAAAAGCCGGGCGTCACAAGTGACACCCGGCAGGTCACAGCGGCCCGCAGTGCGGGCCGCTTTCAGGGCTTTTACGGGCTGGGGCAGGAATTCCGGAAACTGTTTGGAGGATTTGGTGGGTGCCTACTTTTGGCGTCACTTTCGAGCTGAAAAAACACCTCTGGCGTCTGGTTTGCCCGAAAGCCAGACGTTCCAAGGGATTGGCACGGCGTCTGTTCTGCTATCACGGGTATGATTGGCGGAGAAAAGCAAGTTTTGCCCGCCCTCATAAGATGCGCGGCAGGGTTTGCCCTCACCCAAAATTTGCGCCGCAGAAAACAAAGAAGCGATTCCAAAACCAGGGTGCGGATTGCACCAGTGTAGACAAAGAGAAGGTCGGGAAAACCGGCCGAAAAAATATGTGTCTGAACTGATAACTCTCACCGTTCCCACTTGATATTCCCTCTGGGATGTGGTATGGTCTGACGTTGCGAAAGGAGGCGGTACTGAATGGCAAAACGCAGGGCCAACGGAGAAGGGAATATCCGCAAGCGCAGCGATGGACGCTGGGAGGGGCGGTACACAGCGGGGCGAGACGAGAAAACCGGGAAAGCGATTTACAAAAATGTGCTGGCAAAGACGCAGAAAGAGTGCAAGGAGAAGCTCCAGCGGGCCATTGAGGAAAACGCCAAAGTGGACACCATCCGGGCAGAGCAGTACACGGTGGGCCAGTGGATAGACGTGTGGTTCGAGAATTGCGCCAAGATCAAGGTGCGGCCCTCGTCCCACCAGACCTACCGAGGTTACATCGACAACCCCATCAAGCCCATCATCGGCAAAATTCCGCTGAACAAATTATCCTCTCTGGATTTACAGAAATTCTACAAAAAACTGCTGAGCAGCGGCAGGCTGGAACGGATCGAATCCCAAAACCAGCCCAAGGGCTTGAGCGCCAAAACAGTGCGGAATATCAACCAAGTGATTTCCTCCGCCATGGATTTCGCCATCGACCAGAAGCTTATCGCCACGAACCCGACCAATGGCTGCGCCCTCCAAAAGCTGGAACACAAAGAGATGAAAACCCTTTCAGTGGAGCAGTTAGCGGCCTTCCTGCACGAAGCAAAGGAGAGTGGGGTGTTCGAGATGTACTACATTGAGTTGGCCACCGGGTTGCGCCGGGGCGAGCTGCTGGGCCTGAAATGGGAGGATATTGACCTGGAGCAGGGCATCATCCACGTTCGACGGCAGATTGCCCGCATCGATGGTGAAATCGTGGAAGCACCGCTGAAAACGAAAAATTCCTACCGAACCACCTCCATCGGGCAGGATGCGGTGGAAATCCTCAAGGAGCAGCAGCAAAAAACCAGTAGCGAGTATGTATTTCCATCCCCCACAGGCGGGCCGATCTCTCCAGACAGCGTACTCCATATGCTCCACCGGGTGCTGAAACGGGCGGGATTGCCCAAGGTACGGTTCCACGACCTCAGACACACCTTCGCCACGCTGGCCCTGCAAAACGGGGTGGATATTAAAACAGTGTCTGGAATGCTTGGACATTACTCAGCGGGATTTACGCTGGACACCTACGCCCATGTCACCACAGCGGCACAGAAACAGGCGGCAAATACTATGGGGAATGTGCTTTCCGGTGCCGTTTGATCCTTTCCGGTCATTTCCCCGTATGGGTCACGGCTTGGGTCAGGCAGAAAGGCCGAAAATAAACCGGACGAAAAAGTGATAAAAAGCAAAAGAAACCCACCGTTTTCCAGAGAAAACGGTGGGTTTATGTAACATCGCAACACTATAGACGCGAGTACTTTCAGGTTTGCCCCAAAGCCAAATCGAAGCCCAGCGGAGCGGGTTCGATTTGGAGAGGAGGAGCAGCGGAATGAGCGCGCGATGACTTTTTGAAAAAAAGCCGTCGCAAGCGATATGTAGCTTGCGACGACGTTGTAACATCGAAACACTATAGATGCCAGCTGTTTTAGCCTGCACCCAAAATCAAATCGAAGCCATGCGCAACAAGTTCGGTTTGGGAGGGGCGCAGCAGAATGGGCGAGCTCCGATTTGCCATGACTCAATGCTATAGATGTTCAGCCATTGTCATGCCATATTTGGCGTAATTTGCAAAGTATGTGGGTATGTTGTGTGGGATCAGTAGTTATGATACCCGGTTCAGTTCATTTCCATTTCAAGCGTACCATCTAAATCACCCATAGAGCGGGCCGAGTGAATTCGATAGTGAACTTTGATTTGACCACCAGTCGGTTTAATGAGCATTCCACAGCACAGCCATCTGCATTCACCGGGGCGCAGGCTCGCTATGTCAAATTCATAGTACCCACGTCCATCAGTCGCTGCGATAAACTCTTCTAATTCTAACTTATAGTCTGTTTCTGTTTTGTTTGGCTGTGATAGCCCGCCTGCAGTAATCACTGGCACCTTTGGAATGTATTGGGCTGGATTGACCGGAATATCTTCTGTATGGATAGTCCCATCTTCAGTCAGGGCAAACAATTCGCAGATAATGCCAACATCTGCTTCATCCTCGTCGTTTCTGCAAAGAAGGCCCTGTAAGCCGTCATATTCACTCCAAATCAATTTTTCATTTGGTTCTACAATCTCTCCGGTTTCAACCTGCACAACTACCCAAATGTCCGTATCCTGTACAGCCGAAACATTTTGTATTGCAAGTGGAATAAAACACATTCCTTCGAATGTTTTTAGATAGTTTGTCCTTACTTCAAGCTGCACCAAATTATAAGACAGTGTTCCCAACTTTTCATACTTTGACTTCTCGTCATCCGTTCCAGTGTAACTGGATCCATGGAAGGCAAATAACGATGTGGTTTTTTTCAGCCCGCCGACATCGAAGAAATCGTCTGTAACATCCGCTCCAAGCCAATGTCTGATTCTTAATTTATCATCTTCAATGTCTCTCCACACCACGGGGGTTTCAGTTCCTCTAAAGGACTCAGCCATTGCATGGACTGTGTTAGGAAGTTCAGGTTGCGTTTTAACAGAAAAAAGTGGCTGTTGCTGGAACGCCTCCCGAAGTTTGGCTTTCTCTTTTTTGGCCGCCTGCATTCTGTCTGTCATTTCCCGTATCTCAGCAAGTAATCTTCTGGATTCAACCAATAGTTCCTCATTGTGGAGAGTGTAACTCTCTTGCTTATTGATTTCGATTGGAACTATCCTGTCAACAACAGCGTGGTCAGCAAAGCTATATGTACCAATAATATGAGTAGCCATGCCAGCTTTCGCTCGTGGCGGCTGTTTTCTGAGGTCACGGATATTAATGAATATGATTTTAGCTATATCGCTCTTGACTTCTTTCCTGCTCTTTCCTTCCAATGAAAAACCTGTAATCCTGTTATGGGCAATATCGAAAGGATACTGATTGCCGTAATCGGTATTGCAAAGACAAATTATCCTTTCCCAACCAAGTGTTTTCATAGCATAACCAAGTTCAACCATCACATTCGGATTCGGGCTTTTCTTTTCGTGATGTTGATCTTCAGTAAAGCAAGAACTCAAATCAGCGATAAAAAGGTCACAATTATCTATCTTAGAAAAAAGGGTCGCCACAATATCTGGAGAGCCAGTTGTACCCATGGCAGCTTCGTCTCGTTCAGCTTCAATTGCTTCTGACTCTTGCGCAAGTTCTATTGCTTCGTCAATGCATTCTCGTATAAAATTTCTGGTTTTACTTCCAGACAAATCTGATTGCCAAGAATAAAAAATTTTGAATGTTTGCATAGCATCATCCATCCATATTTCTTTTTGAGCAATACTATTTTTCTTCAGCCGCTTCAAGCTGCAGAATCCTGTGATCCTCCGTCAGTACCTTCATCTGGCTGATGGCGATGGCGTTGAGTTTTGCAAGCCGTTCCGTCTGCGGCATCCCCTCGTTGATGAATACCGCGTTCAGGTTTTCCAGATTGGATAGGCACACAAGTTGTGAAACATTAGCATAGTCACGGATGTTGCCTTTGAGATCTGGATTTGCATCTCGCCACTCTTTGGCGGTCATGCCAAATAGCGCCATGTTCAGGACATCCGCCTCATTGGCATAGACCAACGAGATCTGGCGGGCAGACAGTTCCGGCGGAATTAAATTTTCTTTGATTGCATCTGTATGAATACGGTAGTTGATCTTGACAAGGTTGCGTTTGATATCCCAGCCAAGCTGCTTCATTTCCTCGGTCTTGAGTCGCTCAAATTCTTTGACCAGATAGAGTTTAAACTCCACAGAAATCCAAGAGGCAAACTCAAATGCAATCTCCTTATGGGCATACGTGCCACCGTAGCGTCCAGCCTTTGATACAATGCCAGTGGCTCCGGTCGCATCCACCCATTTCTGCGGGGTCATCACGAAACTATTTAGGCCAGCTTGTGTTCTAAACGCATCGAATTCGACACGGTTAAAATCTGGGTTATAAAGGGATTCCCAGACGCCCAAGAACTCAATGGTATTCCGGTTGCGAAGCCAGTTTTGAATGATGTATCGTGGATTATCGCTATCCTTGATTTTAGCGATATCGGTCAGGCTAATAAAGTCATCCCGGTTGGGATTCCATTGAACGCAGATTTCCGTCCCACGGACAACCAGCTTATCCATTCACACGCACCTCCTTGCTGACTATTTTTTGAAGCAGCCCCCGGCAGCCTTCCTCCACATCCCGCCAGGTTGCGTCGAAGTTTCCGGTGTACCACGGGTCGGCGACTTCTCCGGGGTGGCCGGTAAAGTCCATCAGCAGATGCATCTTCCCGGCAAAGTCGCCGCCGCAAATCCGGTACATATTCCGAAGATTGGCCTGATCCATGCCAATCAGGAGGTCGTATTTCTCGTAGTCGCTGTTCCGGAGCTGGCGGGCCGTCTTGCCGGAACAATCGATGCCGTGCTCGGCCAGTTTGCGGCGGGCCGGAGGATAAACCGGGTTGCCGATCTCCTCCGTGCTGGTCGCTGCGGATTCGATTTGAAACTCCTGCTCCAATCTGGCCTTCTTCACCATATCTTTCATGACAAACTCGGCCATCGGGCTTCTGCAAATATTGCCGTGGCAGATGAAAAGGATCTTGGTCATGCTCAAAACTCTCCACTTGATTGTTATTGCTTTCAGTATAGCATGGAGAGGGCGTTTCGTCGAGTGTGATTTCCAAATGGGCGGCGGCTTCAATCTGCTTTATCAGTTCCGCCTTGGACCATGCAAAACGCTCTGCAGCCTGAAGATACCATACCCGCTCCTCTATTGTCAGTTCCGCTTCCAAAATGACCACATTCTGTGTCCACCCAATGCGCATCGCTTGGCACATTAGATCGGGGAGATCCTGATACATCCGGTAAAAATCCCGTATCCGGCGCAGATTGCGTGGGGAGAAGCCCGAGACATCCGGATAGCTCATTGACAAGTATTCCGCAACGGCCACAGCCGCGCCTTTTTCTGACCGCTGGCTGACCAGACGGCCTAACTCGCAATACAGTTCCATTTGCGGCAGATCAGACTCCACTGCGCGGCGCAGGGCGGCAAACAGCTCGCTGTAGTCAACGTTTTTACGAATATTCACGGACTTCTCCTTTCTGGCGTGAAACGCCTGGTTTTCCTTGCAGACACAATAGACTTTTTTCCTCGTTTTGGTTATAATGGTTACTGGATAGATAAAAACCTTTGGAACAACAAATGCAGGAAAGGGTAAAACGAAATGAAACGACGAATCACCATAAGCGCGCTGCTGGCCGCTGTCCTGCTCTTTACCGCCGCATGCACAGGAAATTCAGCGTCCCAAGTAAGTCAGGCCCCCAATTCTGACAGCACAGATCAGGAACAGGCTGAGGAAAGAAACGGCGGCGGCAAGGGTGATTTGGGCGTTGCGGAAGGCCAGCGCGGTCCGGGCGGCCAAGGCGGAGGCATGTCCGACCAGAGCAGCGAACCGGATGAAGAGCTGCAGGCGATTCTGGATGAGGTGCAGGATCAATACCAGCTGTTGACCTTCACCGACCCGGATACGGGCTTTGAAATGCAGTACGAGCTGTTTGTGCCGGAAGACTATGACGCTTCCGAGCGCTATCCCATGATCATGTTTATCCCGGACTCCCGTGCCGCGGGCCGGGAAGCGGAGTTTTCTCTGACGATCGGCTGGGGCGGCGTGATCTGGGCCACTGCCGAAGAGCAGGCCAAGCATCCCTGCTTCGTGCTGATTCCTATTTTTACAGAGACCATTGTGGATGACAATTTCAATACGTCCTCCCAGATTGATGTGGCGGTCAACCTGATTTTCGACCTGTGCGGCACCTATTCCATTGATACAGACCGCCTTTACACCACCGGCCAGTCCATGGGAGGGATGACTTCCTTCCACCTCAATGTGGCGTATCCCGATTTGTTTGCCGCTTCTCTGTTTGTGGGCAGCCAGTGGAACAACGAGATTTTGGATGTCCTGGAGGATCATAAATTTTTCTATATCGTCTCTGCCGGTGACGACAGGGCTTCCGCGGGTCAGACCGGGCTGATGGCTGTCTTTGACGCGGACGGCGTTTCCTACACACACGAGGAATGGAGCGCCCAGGAAGACCGGGATACGCAGAACGCTTCCGTTGAAGCCATGATCTCGGAAGGCTTGAACGCCAACTTCATCACCTTCACAAAGGGAACGACTGTTGCGGGAGGAACCTCCGGAAGCGAACACCTGACTTCCTTCGATTATGCTTATAAGCTGGAGGCTGTGCGGGATTGGCTGTTTGCCCAAAGCAAGTAACGATAAAAATTGAATTTTATTTTGCAGCAGAGCAGAGAGAAACACGGCGTGTAATTGCCATGTTTCTCTCTGCTCTGCTTAAATTATCTGCACGATCTGCTCCCAGAGCAGTACAAAGCGGTCATTGATGATTTTGTTGTCATGATAATGGACAAACAGCCAGTAGTGGAATCTGGCTTTCTCTTTGATCTCCTCCAGAAAGTCGGTCAGGCGGTCGTGGACATATCCCTTACTTCCCAGTTTGTCCTCAAGACTGCTGGGAGCGCAATGTGTGATGATGTAATCCACCTTGTAAGCGGTCCGCTCCAGATTTTTCAGCGCTTCTTTATATTCAGCATCAGAGGGGAGCTCCTGCTTCCACCGGGAGCAGTGATTGACCCGGAAGCGGGCGCCCATTCGACGCAGTGTCCAGTATTGTTCCTCAAAATCCGGCGCTTTGGGATTCAGAATTCCGTCTTCAATGTCGTGGCTGCTGGCCCCGCCCATAGTGAAGAAGGAGTAACCGCCGATCTCAAAGACCTGCCCACGCATCAAATGGATCGCATGAGGTCGGATACGCTGGATTTTTCCGCCTTTCCACTCCTCCACCGGATACCTGGCCAGCCGGTCAAAGTTCTCGTGGTTTCCGCTGACAAACAGCGTGGTAAAGGGCAGAGCCTCCAGCCAGTCCAAATTTCGCTCATCCTTTTTGCTTCCATCCCACACACCGCCGAAATCTCCGCAGATGATCACATAATCCTCTTTGGTCATTTGGGCTTGTTCCGGAAAATTTTCCGGTTTGAATCTTTGAAAGCCGCCGTGGGTATCACCCATAGCATAGATCATGCTCGTGCACCTTCTTTCCTTTATTATATCATATCCTGCTCGATTTGGATTCCGCCCCGCAGGTATACGATGATTTTTTCTGCCGATATTACCTTGACCGTATCCACCACCTGGCGGATCAGGGACTCGTCCCATTCTGTAATATCCGCGGATGCCTGCTCCATAATGGCGGCGGCGTCTTTTATCCGCCGGGTAGCCTGGGCATTGCTCTTTCGCTGCTCCTCAATCGAGATTCGTTTCTCCTTAAGTGCGGCGGCTTCATTCATGATAGCTCTGAGCTGCGATGTATATGTTTCGGTATCTCCTGATCGTGCGGCCTTGGCTACCAACTCCCGTGTTTGGCCGTTCAGTTCTTCCAGCCGGCGCTCTATATCCGCAAGACTCATACATTCGCCGGGGATCGGCGCCAATTCCAGCTCCATGGCCCCGGTGATCTGCCGGATCAGGGCGCTTTTCCGACTCATGGCAGCATTGATTGCGGCAAGGATAGACCTTTGGAGCGGCTGCTCATCCAATGTGGGAGAGTTATGGCAGTATTTTGTCCCGTAGTTCAATCGGCTGACACAGCGCCATACTACACGTTTCTTTCCGTGTTTTGCCCAAGTGCATCGGCGGTACAGTGTCCCGCATTCTCCACAGACCAACCGCTCTGAAAGGGCGTACTTGCTGGCGTAGGAGGTTCTGCCCGTGGGTGCGTTCTTCCTGGAAGGACTTTTCCCCGCGTTGCGCCGAGCCATCTCCGCCTGGACAGCGTGAAAGGTCTTGCGTTCTACGATGCCTTCATGGTGATCCTGAACCAGGTACATGGGCAGCTGCCCAGTGTTGCGGATGACCTTCCGGCTGATACAGTCACTGATATAGGTTTTCTGGAGAAGGACGTCACCGCAGTATTTCTCATTGGTGAGGATACTCCGAATTGCGGTGATGGTCCATTCGGAATCTCCAACTGCATTGGGGATTTTTTTCAACTCCAGCCTCTCCTTGATCATACGAAGGCTGGCTCCAGTTAGATATTGATCGTATATGGACCGCACCACTTCGGCCTGACCGGGGATGATTTGAGGTTTTCCATCTTCCCCCTTCTCATAGGCGTACAGCCGCTTGTATTGGATGATGGTCTTGCCCTCACGCATGGCTTGCCGCTTGCCCCAGCGGACGTTGGCGCTGATGCTCTCGCTTTCCGCCTGGGCGAAGGCTCCCAGCATGGTGATAAGAATCTCACTGTCCTCCTCCAGTGTGTTAATATTCTCCTTTTCGAAGTAGACACCGATACCCAGCAGCTTCAGCTCACGGATGGCCTCCAAGCACTCCTTGGTATTTCTGGCAAAGCGGGAGATGGATTTGACCAGCACCCGGTCGATCAGTCCGCGGCGGCAGTCGGCCAGAAGGCGCTGGAAGTCCTCACGCTTTTCGGCGGAGGTGCCTGTGATGCCTTCGTCCGCATAGATGTCTACCATGCTCCAGTTTTCTTTGTCGGAAATCAGGGTTGTATAATAGCGGTTTTGAGCTGCGAAGGAATTGAGCTGATCATCAGAAGCGGAACTGACACGGGCATAAGCGGCCACCCGCATCTTGATATCCTGGGGCTTTTCAGTGGCCTCGATGGTGATGACCCGATACTGTTTCTCCTGCAGTGCCATGCTGCCGTCAGTCATTTTATTTTCTGCCATGTCAGTTCACCTCCTTTACATCAACAAACATTACCACACTTTTTTTGAAATAGCTATTCATCAAATGTAATGAAAATCAGAGGGAAATAATGATATCAACGCCATACTGTGCAGTGATTCGGGCGGCAATTCTTTTGACCTCTTTTTCCGTACATTTTCCACACTGAACAAGCTGCCGGAGCAGAATGACAATACCACAATAATCAATATTTGCGCTTCCTGCGGTCATAGTTTACCTCCTTTAAGCGGTACCGGAATTGACCGCACCCAAAGGAGCTGACCACTCCGGCCGGTTTGTAATCTTGATACCACAAAAATAGAGGCCGCTCGCTTTGGCTGCGGAAGCCTGGGCTTGCTCAACTACATAATGAACGGCCTCCATTGCTTCTGATATCAAGACTTTCCAAATAGTCTTACTTTTTTGCCTGTATTCGACACTACTTCCCCAGGCGGGGCGGCAGCTTGAACTGTGCGGGCGCATATCATGGGAATCTCACCCCTCCGAGGATCTCTCCGAGCTGCGTAAACAGAAGTACCATTGTGGGCTGACGGGATCATGGCGGAACAGCTTGCCAATGCTGTCTTGGCCTGAGTGGGTATCGCTCTGCACCTTATTTGGCCGTCCTTTGATGCGGATGTACTCCGCACAGGTGGTCTTCGCGCACTCGGTCGGACGCTTTTCCCAGGGGGACCGTCAGCTGATGTATTCAAGTCGCCGGATATTCAGTTATCAAGCTGCATGGGGACTCAGAAGGAACCCCCTCACTATTAATCCGAATTCGTGAGGGGGTCCACAAAAAGAATTTTTAATTTTCCAGCAGTTTTTTCAGCTTGGATAGGATACGCTTTTCACGGTAACTGATTGCCTGCTGGGATGTACCAAGCTCTTTGGCAAGTTCTCCTTGAGATTTTCCATCCCAATAACGGCGAAAAATTATATTTTGTTCGTCGGCTGATAACAGCGACAAACAATCGTGGAGCCTTTCACTCATAAGCTGCTTGACCACTTGATCCTCAACGGGAATTGCATTTTTATCAACGAACATTTCAACGGCAAGCAACTCGTCCGTATCGTAATCGCTATACAGTACGACGCCATTACGCTGATCCCGCTCCTCAGCTCCGCGGGCGCGGCGATCCATGCGGTAGTAGGTGAGATAGATATCTTCGGAAACACTCACCAAGGTGCCCTGCACTTTGATTTTGTATTCTTTTTTCTCTGCCATTTGGCAGTCCCTCCGTTCTTCTGAGATTTTGAAAAGTCAAGATCTCAGAAGCGGAGGGGACCGGCACCGTGGGATGACGCCGGGGATAAAAAAAGAGCAGCCGTTTACAAAAACGACTGCTCTTGATGCGGTGACCGACCGTAACACAGAAGTACCCCCGTAGATTGGATTTCCAAGGCAAATTGGTTTTTGCCTGGAAAGCCTAATCTACGGGGGTCACATGGCCGGTCTTGTGAAGGTAATATGAAAGTCATATAGAAAATTCAGGTGCTATGAAAGTCATACGGCGGTCATTTGAAAGTCACATAAGGTCAATATAAAGGTGATATAACTCCTTTCCTGGTTTAACGAATACTTTTGAGGAACTTTATGCCAAAGGATAAGCCTTTGAGCTTTTCAGACTCTGGACGAGCTCATCGCATTCCTCTTTGGTCAGATTCTGTTCCGTAGCATTCAGCTCGACCTTTGCCATTTCGGTGGCGCCCTGGCGGTGCATAGCAGAAATCAGCCAGTAATAAGCCCGAAGATTGCCTGGCTCAATCTTGAGCGCCTGTGTTGCGTAGTGGTGGATATCGGCAAAGTCATTCAATTCCACAAGCGTTTTCAGAAGCTCGTTCGCTACCCCAAGGTATTTCAAATTATAGTGGGATGCGGTATGGATCAACCAGTGTTCACCGGCGGCGGAAGTCAAGATATTACCTTTGTAGACATCCATGGCTTTCTTCAAAAATTCAACTTTCTTCGTCACCGATGCGGTATTTTGGGATGCCGCCGCGTACTGTTCAAACCGCTGCAGGTCCGTCATGATATTCAACTTTGGGTTGAGCCGGTAGCCATAGGCTGTTGACTCCACTAACTGTTGATTGGAGATCAGCCCAAATGTCTGCCGCAGACGATAAATCAGCGCTTTCATATTCTTGCCGGGATTTTCTTGGTCATATGCTTCCTCTGGCCAAATAGCTTCCGCAATCTCACGGGGAGGGATAACACTTCGATTATTCAGAAGTAAGTAGGCCAGCAGACGGCTGATTTTGGGAGATTTGAGATCCGCCTCGCGCAAAACGCCTTGGGAAGTATAAATCTCTAACTCTCCAAACAGGTGAATGAGAATGTCTGTCTCGTTTTTTATACTTTCTGGGGCGCTCACCATTTTCACGCTGTCCAGCAGCTTCTTTTCGTTGACAATAGCGAGAACAACAAAGGCCAGCATTTGGAGCATACTGCTGCGATTGATATAACGCTTCGGATTTCTTACCGCAAGGAAACCTGTTGGCCGCGGTTTGACAGGTACCGAAAGCACAGAGTGAATACGCAGACGCTAGTATAGATCATACTCGTCAGGGTAAGCATCCTTGAGTTCTTCTCTGTCCGGAACGATGACCGCAAGGTTCCCTTTCATGGCGGCTACCCAGCGGTACAGGAATTCGGAGGATTCAAATTCATTGACTAATAGTTCCGTCTGATCTTCCGGATTCTTGTTGTACCATACATACGGCGTCCACAGTCCAAGATCCAAGTCGACTTCGAGAAAGCCAGCCCAATCTCCGCCGTAAAAATTGTAGGCGGTTTCCAAGGTATGCGTGATGATATCGTCCGGACTGTCGCTCTCATGGAGGTGCGCTTCCGGCGCGCTTAACGTTTGCTCCAAATCCTGAGCATACTGGATATATTCCTCATGGTTACTGTCATGTTCCGAATATACATTTGTTATTGTGCGACGGAAAGGATTCTTCCACTTTTCCAGCATACTGCTACAGCCTCCTTCCGAAATACAAAAACAGCGCAAAACTCGCCAGTTGATTTACTGGCAGTTTTGCGCTGTATCAATTGTAACTGCCAGTTCATCTCGGCAGAATGAATAGTATAATAGAATCGGTTCGGTCAGCAGTGGACTCATCTGGTTTTTCTGTGCCCACAGGTAAATCTGCAAACGCAGGTGTTCAGCCTGTCACCGTAAGTGAGTGGATGGATCATTGGCTGGAGAGCTATGCAAAGCCAACCGTCAAGCTTTCAACCTACAGCAGCTATGAGCTTTATATCCGTGGACATATTAAGCCTCTCCTTGGAAAGCTCTATATGAATACCCTGCGGACGGATGATCTGCAGCTTTTTTTCAATGAACGAAGTAAAAATGGGAATTTAAATGGAAAGGGCGGGCTTTCGCCCAAGACGCTGACCAACTTACGAAACATGATGCACCTGGCTTTTGAACAGGCAATAAAAAACAGAATGCTGCAGGACAATCCGGTCGACGGTGTTTGCTTGCCAAAAGCGCCGAAACAGGAGATGCGGGTGCTCACCCGACAAGAGCAGGAACGCTTGATCATGGCAGCGCGACAGGCTCCGGAACCCGCAGCGTTTGGTATCATCTTCGATTTATTCACTGGACTGCGTATCGGCGAATTGTGTGGGCTGCGGTGGGAGAATGTTGATATGGAGAGTAGAATTTGCAAGATCCGCGAGACAAGAAATCGCCTTCCGAATTTTGATGACAGCATCGAGACCACAACCAGCGTGAAAACCACACAGACAACCAAGACGGACAACTCGCGAAGGACAGTGTATCTAATGAGCGGACTGTTTCAGGATTTTGAGCGGTACTGCGCCATGCAAATGTCCCTTATTGCTCAATATCCTGGGTATAACGCAGAAGGTTATGTGTTCTGCCAAGAGAATGGCGAGCCCTATGAACCCCGCACATACCAAGATTTATTTAAGCGATGTGTACGGCGGGCAGGAATCGCCGACGCCAATTTCCATAGTCTGCGGCATACGTTTGCGACTCGTTCTTTGGAACAGGGGATGGATGTGGTGACACTTTCCCGCTTACTTGGCCATGCCAACCCGTCTATTACTCTGGATAAGTACGGTCATGCGACAGATGAACATAAGAAACAATGCATGGAAAAATTGGATGCTCTTTACCCAGGCGATAAGAATGGTTCGGTCTTTGAGGCAGAGGAGGAAAACCCAACGCAAGAGGAGATGACGATGAAAATGGGATGGTGAACATATTTGCATCAACTGCTGGAGAAAAAACAAAAAATAAGCATCAGAAATGCATCACAAAAAATAACCTATGAACTTTTTTAAGTAAAAACAGCCGTTTTCTTACGAAAACGGCTGTTTTTCTGGTTGCGGGGACAGGATTTGAACCTGCGACCTCCTGGTTATGAGCACATGGCAATAACTGGAAGCGCCTAAGACAAGAGAAGAAGTCCTGGGGTTTGCCGCCTGTTTTTGCCGACGATTTGCCGACGGAGGTAGAAATACAAATCTTACAACTACCCCCGTCAACAAAATCTGTCGTCCTTCGCTTCGGTATTTTCGACCAAACCTCGGGGAAATTCTCAGCACATAGGGAAAAATCTTGGTAAAATAGCACTGCCAAACCATTAAGGCAAGGAACAGCAGATGGTGGCTTTGTCCGCAAAATTCCCAAATTACCGCTCATTTTTACGCAGAGCCATAGATACAGAAAACAGCCCACTTTCTGCGAAAAAAGAACGAATAAAAAGAGGATGACGGAACAGCGGTCAACACTCTGGGGGCAGAGGATAGCTTTCCCTCTCTGGACTGGCAAGCAGCTCCTCTAAATCCTTTCTGTTCACATAAAGGCGTTTGCCGATTTTCTTGACAGGCAGGTACTGATAGACGAATTTCCGTATTTTCTTCTTACTCATGTTGATAACCTGCTTCTGAATCTCATCTATTGAGATATACATTGTCGTTTCTTCCATCAGTTTTCCTCCACGACTTCTTGACCATAGAATAACCTTGAAATCTCCACGGTGATACAGTATTGGGCAAGGGCTGTTTTGGATAGCTGTCTGCCAACCTGAACAGATTCAGAGCGAGAAATGCTGTCAATCGTGTACCTGTCCTCGTATACCTCAACCTTAGCTTTGGGGTTCACATGGGCGACAGCATCCTTGATAACATCCTCATACTCTCTTAAATCAACGGTATCTCTTGCAAATGAGCTTGTAAAACGATATTCACGCATACAAAATACCTCCATAATGGTGGAATAAGGGGTACAGCAGGACGCCTTTGGCGTCTACTGTACCCCTTATATTTTTGTTCGTATTTTTTGCGGTCAAGAGTGGCAGAGAGCGGCTTATTGGCTGTCACTCACAGATTTCTGATGCAGAGTCTCATCTGGAATATATTCCATAACATCCTCTACCCTGCAATCAAGGATTCGGCAGAAAACTTCGATGGTGTGAGTGCTGACACTTTCATTCCGCTTTAGCCTTGTAATCTGTGCCGGACTAATATGATAGGTTTTAATCAAAGCATACTGAGTAACGCTTTTTTCAGCCATAGTCTTCCATAGATTCTCGTAAGAAATCATCTGTCCTGTCCTCACCCCCCCTTGACATATTAACCGTTTTCGGTATACAATCATATTAACCAAAATCGGTTAATATGATTATCTGTTAGCTGTCATGCGACAACTTACAGCACTGTCAAGGAAAGTGTGGCAGAGGAGGGGTAACATCAATATGCGGTATCGATTTAGAGCAAGGGTAAAACGACTGGAATGTTCTCAGCACGATGCTCCTATCTATTCAGCCTGTTTTGATTGTTTGGACACAATATTAGAACAAGATGGCGATTGGAAGATTGCCCATTTGATTAAAGACCCACCCGCAACACAAAACACAGGAAGTATACCTATTGATGCCATAAAATTGAGTGAAAACCAGTTATTCTCTGTTCAAAACGAAATTATGTTCCGCTTTCTTTCTGAACACAGCACTGAGCAATTCTGGGTCGAGTTTGAATACGCCAGTGATTCTCCCATATCCGATGGTATGAAAAATTTTGACATTACACGGGTGGCACTGGCTCATGGATAGATACATTGAGCATTTTACAGACTACTGGGATGCCATCAAGCGAATTGATAAAAAAGAGGATGAAATGCTTCTATATCGAGGCCACACAGATTGCAACTATGTGCTGCAGCCTTCGGCATTGCGTGGGAAGGGAGAACGACCAGATAACGAAAGGGACAATTATCGTAAAATCAGGGTGGAATACCCAGAGGAATTTCAAACACGAAGTCATTTGAGCAACTTAGTCAAGATGCAACACTACGGCATACCAACCCGCCTTTTGGACTTTACCCGCAACCCTCTGGCGGCCCTTCTATTTGCTTCCGAGGCAAATAAGCATAAGGACGGCCAGGTGATTATATGTCAAGTTAAGACTTGCGACATTCTGCATCATAATAGCGATAGGGCATTGATGCTTTCTTGCTTGCCGTTGCTTTCTGATAGTGAACAGAAAGAGGTCGCATACTTCTGTAAAACACATCAAGGTAGAATTACAGAGCAAACACTTCAAAGCTGCCATGCGATGGTTAAATTATTACATGAGATTCGCGGGGAATACCCAGCCTTTGAATGTGCCATCATTGGGGAACATTTGCTGAACACCTACTTTGTTGCGCCATTCAAAGACAATGAACGAATGAAGTTGCAGGACGGAATGTTTGCTTTGTTTGGACTGGGTGCAAAGAAGCTCGAAGATATACCGGGTCTAAAAATTCATCGGCTTACCATTCATCGGAACGCCAAGGCTGAACTCCTGAAAGATCTGAAAATACTCGGTATCTCCAACGCCAAACTCTATTCTGGATTGGAAAGATGTGCAATGGAATTTGGTAAAAGGCGTGTTGATTGGGTTGAAATTTGATGATTAGAACAAGGCATATAGACTTGTTCTGCACAATAGCTTCAGCGTTACAACTGCTGGAAAATCATTAGAAGGGATAGATTGAGATGAAAGAATTTGTACGCAGGTTCGGTGCATTGGTGCTGATGATGACTCTTTTGCTGACAGCGGGTTGCTCCAGCAATCAGGAGCAGGGGGTTATTTCGAATGGCTCCAAACCAACCGAAAGCACTGATACAGAGAACAGCCTTACCCCGGAAGAACAGCAAGCTGAGGCTGAACGGAGAGAAGCGTTTGCAACCAGTACCGCAGAGAACGATACTGATGTTGGACTGAAAACAATTAAGGTAGATACTGCTGAACAGGAACTCAGTGAGAAACAAAAAACTGTCATCAAATATTTTGATACAGACTACCTGGATATCAACTATGAATTTGCCAGACGATATCCAATGGTTTTTCAGGATGCACAGGTGAGCACCCATGGTACTGTGTCGAAGGTGTTGTCACAGAGCGGCTCGCAATATGAGTTACTCCTTTGGGTTGGAATTTTGTCGGATGAGGATGCCGATGACTTGATTTGCTTAAGGGGCGAATCGAGTGGTGCCTTGCTGATGGAAGGGGATAGAATCGTAGCACATGGTCATTATGAAGGCGTTGAAACCATGGAAGTTGATGGGCGCAGTCTGACCATACCTGTAGTTGAAGTATATGATACTTATTATTCCGAGTATATGGGCGAGTATCATCATCGGTTCGACATTCAATTCATCAAGAATGTGGCTGAATCCGTCTTCGGCGATGTGGATGTACGCAAATACAACGCTGAAGAGATAGACAAGTATGTTGGAAGCAATTTTGCGGGAGACAACTATCTTGTCGAGGAATACTATGTTGTTGATTTGGAAAATCAAAGCAATTCAAAATTCTCGAAATTCTATATCAGTTCGGATGGTGGACAAATATCGGATGAGTCAATTTTTTCCTATAAAACTAATTTGACATGGCTTGAGCCAAGTAGTATTATGCGCTTCGTTGAGTTTTCAGGGGATTTGCAACACTTCTATATTATTAGTTACAACTGGGACTTGCGAACCTTTACTATAGAGTGTTACGATCAGCAATTAAATAAGACTTGGAAGCGTGAGTTCGAGGAAGTTGAGATATCCGATGGTAACGGGTTGATTGACAGGATGTATGATTACACGAAAAACAATTTCTATGTTGTCATCAACAATGAACTCTATGTTCTCGATGCGACCACGGGGGAAAATACTTTTACTCCGACTTATGTCGGCGGCAATAAAATTGCAGTTAATAAACTGAGCGATGGCATCTTACTGATAGGATATGGAAAGGCAGACACTATCATGAAGATTGACTTAACCGGGCAGATGATATGGAAAACCAACACAAGCGATGAAGTATTCCATGTTGAAACTGTGCAAGCGAACGGCGAGAATCTTGTTATCGAGGCATACACATATAATAGCCAAGGCCAGAACACTGTCCATTTTTATGTTGTAGATAACGAAACTGGTGCCATGGTTGTAGATGCGGTAGAATTGCAATAGATCATCGTCAGAAACTGACTCATGTAGAATAGGGTACGGATATTCGAGATGACGAAACGGCCTTGTCATAGCCTGTAGGAACATACAAACCCATCAGTTTTCTATGTTCCTACCAAAGCCTCCCTGCCCCACAGTTGGAGCAGGGAGGCTCTTTTACTTACTCAATATTCCGATAATGCCGCCGTCCACATGGTTGCAGAGAATAAACTTACCGACTGGCGTTTCTACAGGTTGAAAATAGCGGTAGAACCCATCTGCCGCAGGCTTGCCTTTACCTCTCCCATACTGCCAGACATAAGCAAGAATTTCGTCAAAATCTTCCTGACCGTATCGGCCATAGAAGCCATAGTATGGATTTGCCACAAACGCCAGCTTGTCCACCCCTGCGATATTCAGAAAGACACAGACCTCCCTCCGGTACTCCTCATGCTCCATCAGCAGACAGTAAGAAAATGTTGCTTGAAATTCCTCATGCTCCATCGGTGGGAGCAGAGCATCACTCGCTGACTGGCTCATGGGTGTCGGCCTCCTTCTTCTCAACTACCTTTCTGCCCTTCTTTTTTTGCGGTGCCGCTTCATTGGGCTTCTCCTGCTTCGGCAAAAGCTCCTCAACCTTAAAGGAAGAAAGATACCATGTGCGCACTGCCGGGGACAGCGGGTGTTGAAGTCTTGCGTTGCCGTGTGCGTCACACAGACAGTTCAGCTTCCCCTCGAATGGGCGCAGGGCCGCAAGCACCTGTTCCTGACGCTTTTGAAACACTTTACTTTTTGCTTTCCCTACCCCTGGCGCATAGATGACTGCATCGGCCTTTTCAGCCGCCTCAACAATCACCTTGATATTCTCCGGATCTTCGGACTCCGCCCGCCTCAGAGAGAAGTCATTCAGAGTGGCAAACAGGTTAAGGACTGCTACACTGCCATAGCCAAGGCGTGAGGCGTTGTTCAGTACAAGCAGGGTAGAGTTGTCCAGTGCAACCCCTGACGCATCACTGGGGGCAATCATCAAAACGGCAAGAGAGGGCTTGCTGTCGTCCCAGACCTTTTCCAGAAGATAGCGTTTCCTGCCATCGTCAGAGAATACGGCCTTTGTGGTGAGCGTGGTCATAATTGTCTCCATCCTCAGTTTACCTCCAAATCTTTCAGAATAGCGTCAGGGGCTGCGGAGATCGGCATGAACGCCATCACCGCATAGTCATCGTTCAGCAGGTACAGGGCGGACAGATAGCCGCTATCCCTGCCTAACCGGGTGGCCCACTCGCAGGGGTGCTTCTCAAAGTTTACAATCTGCTGAAACTGAGGAATGTCCTCCCCTGCCTCCACCACCACGGCATAGCCGCCAGACTGCCAGTAATCCCTGTCCTCTCCATACTCCAAATCGAGGATTGCAATATCTCGGGTCAGTTCGGTCAACACACTTTCGGGCAGAGAAAGCTCCAGAGCGTCCAGTTCTCGCAGAGTCCCAATTTTGTACAGCATCGTCATCAACTCCTATAAAATAATGAGCGCATGGGGCAGTTACAGCTCCATGCGCTTTCTCTTTTAGAATATATAGTTATAGCCCATGGGATTACAGGTTGCCTATCCTGCTGATAATGTGTCCCTGCCGAGGGCAGAAAACTGTTCTCAAAAATTTTTTAGATAGGTATCGTCAAAATGCCGAAGGTTTTGGCGACGATATGGACGCCAAAACAGGTACAAAGATTGAAACCCCGCAAAAGGCGTAAAATCCTTGTAAATTGTGCAAATAGCTACTTTTTGGGGGCTGCGGTATAATCAATTTAGCTTTCAGAGAGTTCGGGTGTTGAGCGAACGAGGCCCAGAGAGCACGATAAAATTTGGGGGAGGCGCAAAGATGGCATTTACAACCAACGCTAACATTGTCAATGGCGAATATGGCAGACAATTCTACGATCAAAATAAAGGGAAGCTCGTTTTTGAACCTTTAGGTAAGGCTGTGACTATCGAGCGGATTGTCGAAGACATCGAGACAGGAACTGTGACCCTTCATCTCAGCTTCGATTATGTCGGTGAAAAAAAGACGTTTGAACTGCCGAGAAGGGCAATCACTGACCACGCCATGCTGCAGGAGTTAGCTAATGCGGGAGCAGACATTACAAAGAAAAACTTTAATATTTTCGTGGATAGTCTGCGCCTGCAAGAGCTTGATATGGAAGCGAATGGAATGGGAACCGAGAAGGTGTACACAAACCTGGGCTGGAAAACCATACCAGTCAGAAGCCCGACCGGAAACATGATGAAGCACATATGCTATCGTGCCAACGAAATGATAGGCCCATTTTGCGCACAATATGTCGGAAATGTCAAGATAGCTCCCATGGGGACAATGGAGGCGTGGACGGATATGGTTAACACTGAGATACTGGGTAACATACCTGCCGAGGTAGTAATGCTTGCGAGCATGTCTGCTATGGTAAACGGGCTCATTTCACACCAAACGACGGGCGAGAACAGCATAATCCACCTTTGCGGCCACAGTGGAACAGGCAAAACGACCATAGCCGAAGCCGGGGCAAGCGTGTACGGCGAACCATTCAATGGAGAGCGCACCATATACGATCAAGATGGTACTCCAATACGGCAGACAAGCGTCTTTGGGAACTGGGCGGCAACTGAAAACGCAACGATAGGACGCTGTGCTGGTAACCGTGGATATCTGGTGGTGCTGAATGAACTCGGTAAATTCAAAGGTTCAGATATGACGAGTCTCGTATACAACCTGTCAGAAGGGACTGACAAGGTGCGAATGAATCAGAAGTTGCAAACGCACCAGTCCGAGGGTTTTTCAACAACCATTCTCAGCGTGGGCGAACTGTCACTGCTCGGACGATGCAAGGACAAAACCGACGGGTTGCGTGTACGTGTACTTGAACTGGATATGCCAATGACAACATCCACCGAAAATGCAGATAAAATCAAACAGACCGCACGCAAGAATAACGGCTGGGCAGCCCCTTTGATGGCTGAGTACATCATCAAAAACGGCGGTATCAAGATGGTGCTGGAGATATACGAGCGCAAGCGTCATGACCTGCTGGAAATCTGGCCAGACACTCCAGCAAAGGAGCGCTTTGTTTCAAAATTTCCAGCATTGCTTCTCGCAACCGCAGAACTGGCGCAAGCGGCATTGGGGATTGCTTTTCATGTACCAGAGATAACAGATTTTTTCCTGGCATATGAGCAAGCTCACAGTGGAGAACGCAATACTGCCATGGATAGCTACGATTTCATCATAGAGCAATGCCGCATAAACATAAATAAATTTTACATCGGCAATGACCGGAGCTACCCGGCAAGGGGGCAATATTCTGAGATGGCAGACATTCCACGTGGCGAGTGTTGGGGACGGATAACGAATATGCTTAAGCCCTATTCTGAGAACCGGGTAATCGTTCAGGAGTTAGAAGTACGTAAGAGTGTCGTTGACGATATACTCAGAAAGAACGGCTTCCCTAACCGCAAGACCTGCATCAGTGCATGGAAAGACGCTGACCTGCTGGACTATCAGGACGAACAGCATCCATGCCGCAAGCGTAAGGTTGACAGGCAAGCCCCAGACGGTACAACAGAAGCAGTTTTTGTATTCCGGGTATTCTGCGACCCAGACAAAGCGGCTGAATACTTGGAGGACATCCGCAAACGCAAGGCCGAAGCGGAGAAACGAAAGATAACACTGCAATCGAAGACAACCGCCATGCAAAGCCGTGTAGCGTTGTTGGAGGACACCGATGAGGATGAGGACATTGGCCAGAAGCGGCCCACTCCAAAGGTGAAGAGCAAGCTCGTAACGGCATCGGCACAGATGCAGGCACTGCTGGCAGAGGAGGAAGACGACGATGAGTGACACGATGCTCACGCCGAGAGAGGTCAGTTCAATTTTGAAAGTCTCTTACGAAACAGCTCTGGCCTTCATCAAGTACAGCGGCGTGGACTATATCAAGGTTGACCGACAGTACCGGGTGAGCGAGGCAAAACTGTCTCGCTTCCTCGCCCAAAAGGGCCAGATTTGCATAGACACAGCCGAAAATCTCTAATTTCTGCTTATATATTCTTACGTCAGACTACCATAAGGAGGATACAGAACAATGTCAACAGGGCATATCAGAAAACGGGTGGGTAAGCATGGCGAAACCAGCTACCAGGTCATTGTAGAAAGCGAGAAAGACCCCTTGACTGGCAAGAGAGAGCGCACCTACAGGACAGTCAAGGGTACCGAGAAGCTGGCCGAGGCAACATTACGAAAAATGATAGACGAGGTAGAGAACGGGGGCATCATAACCGTCTCATCGGTGAAACTCGGAGACTGGCTTCACCAGTGGCTGGACACCTATCTGCCGAACATTGAAGCGACCACGAGGGCAGGGTACAGGGAGCGTATCGACTCCTGCATCATTCCCTCACTGGGCCAGATACCGTTGAAAGCACTAAAGGCCAACAACATACAGGCATGGGTCAACGACCTGCACCAAAACCGGGGCCTGTCTCCCAAGACTATCAAGAACGCTTTCCTGAATCTGAAAGCGGCGTTGGACAAGGCTGTGGTGTTGAAAATGATACCCTACAATCCCTGTGCTGGGGTTGAGCTTCCAAAGCTCCAAAAATACAAGGGGGAAATTTTCAGCACAGACGAGATCGCCACTGCCCTTGAAGCGGCCAAGGGTACCGATATGTACCTTATTCTACTCTTGACCGCCTACATCGGGTTTCGCCGGGGTGAGTTGATTGCCCTGAAGTGGGAGGACATCGACCTTGAAGCAGGAGTCATCCACATCAGAAATAACACCGTAATGGCAGACGGTAAGAAGCTGACCAAGGCACCCAAAAGCTCCGCAGGAGTACGAGATGTAAGCATCGGGGCCAACATTGTCAAAGAACTGAAAAAGGCCCATTCTCAATACCTTGCAAACAAGCTCTCCTATGGGCTGGGCTTTCACGACACGGGGCTTGTCGTCTGCAAGGAGAACGGCGAAGGGTACAGGCCGGACTCCATCACTCAGAAGTGGGAGAGGTTTGTACGACAAAACGGACTGAAGCCCATTCGGTACCACGACTTACGACATAGCTGTGCCACCGCCATGATAGAAGCCGGGGTAGATCCCAAGACCGTACAGCAGAGGCTGGGCCATGCCGACATCAGTGTAACCATGAACATCTACACCCATAGCACCAAGGCCATGGACAGGAGTGCCGCCGACAAGCTGGATTACATCATGTTTGATAAAGCAAGCAACGAGTAAAGCTATGATATTTTGAATGACCTACACTAACGATTTTGATGGCGTCGCATCTGCGGCGCTTTTTCTTTGCGGTTTTGGGCGGCAATAGGGCGGCAAGGGCAAAAGTAGGCCACATCCGAGGCTCCAAAGCAAGGGAGAAACGGGTACTGACATTCGGACTACATACAGAACGACAGGTAAGGGCAGTTTCATCCTAATGTCTGCTAGACCCTCTCTGCTAACGATTTTCTGGGAATTTGGGAATTTTAGATTTTGCGGACAGGTTTCGCCCAGTCTTGACTTGCCATCTGCTCAGGGCCAAAATTCCCGAGTGTTAAGACAGGCGTGGGGACTTCTGTGGCTGTACGAGAATTTTGCCCCTATCCTGTCGTCATGTCGTCGCCACGCCGACCGGGGTGCCGACCTGCTCCTGACCTGATTTTTGCTCTTGCCGCCCAATTTGCCGCCCAAAAAGAACGGACAAAACCCAGTTACTTCCGTCTATTTTCGTCTAAAGACGAAAACTGAAAAAGCGCAAAAAAAGACTCGCTACCCCTGAGATAGCGAGTCTTTCCTTATGGTTGCGGGGGGAGGATTTGAACCTCCGACCTCCGGGTTATGAGCCCGACGAGCTACCAGCTGCTCTACCCCGCGATATGAAGTTTTTGGTGCCGGAGACCGGGATCGAACCGGCACGAGATTTCTCTCACGGGATTTTAAGTCCCGGGCGTCTGCCAATTCCGCCACTCCGGCATATCGCCATCCGCCTTAAGATGCTTAAATAGAATAGCACAGATTATAGATGTTGTCAAGGGAGAAAATTATGTTTTTTTGTTATATTGTGAAATTTATTCTGCGAAAAACTTCAGGCAACAGAGCGTTGACTCTGTTGCCTGAAGTGAGAGCGAACTATGCGTACGACGTATTTTTCGCGCGGCTTTTTCGTCCTGTGCGCTTACTCCATGTCCTTCAGAAGGCCGTGCTTTTCATAAGCCGTCACCCGGACGGGCCGGTTGTTCTCATCCACAAAGACCACCGTGGGGTGATAGCCTCTGATCTCCTCGGGGGTCATGCTGGCATAAGCCATGAGAATAATCTTGTCCCCCACGCTGACGCAGCGGGCCGCCGCGCCGTTCAGGCAGATCATGCCGGAGCCCCGCTCCCCGGCGATGGTGTAGGTCTCAAACCGGTTTCCGTTGTTTACGTCCACGATCTGGACCTTCTCATATTCCAGGATCCCGGCGGCGTCCAGCAGGTCCTGGTCCACGGTGATGGAGCCGACGTAGTCCAGCTCCGCCTGCACCACGGTGGCGCGGTGAATTTTGCCCTTGAGCATTTCTACTGTCATGGGTGTTCAGCCCTCCACGATAAAGTTGTCGATCAGACGGGTCTTCCCGATATAGACGGCCATGGCTACCAGCACGCCCGGCCCGATCTTTTCCACGGGCAGCATGGACACGCCGTCCACGGCGGAGACATAGTCGATGCGGGCCAGGGGCTCGGCCTGAATGTGGGCGGTCATGGCGGTCACCAGCTTGTCGGCGTCGGTCTCGCCCTGGGAGATCAAACGCTGTCCCAATGCGACGGCCTGAGACAGGACCAGCGCCGCCTGACGTTCCTGGGCGTTCAGATAGGTGTTGCGGGAGGATTTCGCCAGGCCGTCCGCCTCCCGGACGATGGGGCAGCCCACGATTTCGATGCCGTAGGACATATCCCGCACCATGCGGCGGATAATGGCAAGCTGCTGGGCGTCCTTCTGGCCGAAGAAGGCCCTGTCGGGGGTGACGATGTTGAACAGCTTGGACACCACGGTGCACACGCCCCGGAAGTGAATGGGGCGGGTCTTGCCGCACAACTGCTTGGGCATGTCAGAGAGGATCTCCACATAGGTGGCCGCGTCCGGGGCGTACATCTCGGACACCTCGGGGTGGAACACCATGTGGCAGCCGTGCTCCTCCAGCAGGGCGCAGTCCCGGTCAAAGTCCCGGGGGTAGGCCTCCAGATCCTCGCCGGGGCCGAACTGGGTGGGGTTGACGAAGTCAGACGCCACTACCCGGTCGCACAGGGAGACGGCCTTGTCGATCAGGCTGGCGTGGCCCTCGTGGAGATAGCCCATGGTGGGCACCAGGCCCACCGTCAGACCCGCCTGCTTCCACTCCCGCACCTGGGCGCGGACTTCCGCTATGGTTGTTGCAACGATCATACTTGTTTCCTCTTCTCTTTTACAACTTGTTCATTCAAAATTCCGCGTCCAGCCCGGCCAGGAACTCGTCGGAGCAGTCGCTCTTGACGTAGGCCTGCTCCGGGGTGGGGAAGGAGGCGTCCTTCACCGCGGCGTCATAGTCCCGGAACGCCTGGGTCATGGCCGCGCCGATGTCGGCGAAGCGCTTGACAAACTTGGGCACGAAGTCGCCGGACATGCCCAGCATGTCTTGATACACCAGCACCTGGCCGTCGCAGCCCGCGCCCGCGCCGATGCCGATGGTGATCATGTCCACCTTCTTGGTGATGAGAGCGGCCAGCTTGGGAGGCACGCACTCCAGCACGCACATGAACGCGCCTGCCTTCTGGACGGCCAGAGCGTCCTCCAGCACCCGGCGGGCGTTGGCCTCGCCCTTGCCCTGGACCTTGAAGCCGCCGAACACGTTGACCGACTGGGGGGTCATGCCGATGTGGGCGCACACGGGAATGCCCGAGTCCACGATGGCCTTGATCTGCTCCACCACTGCGGCGCCGCCCTCCAGCTTGATGGCGTTGGCGTTGGTCTCCTTGATCATTCGCCCGGCGTTGGCGACGGCCTGCTCCACCGAGACCTGATAGCTCATAAAGGGCATATCCATAATGACAAAAGCGTTCCGGCAGCCGCGCACCACGCTGCGGCCATAGGTGATCATTTCCTCCATGGTGACGGGCAGGGTGGTCTCATAGCCCTGCATGGTCATGCCCAGGCTGTCGCCCACCAGCACGGTGTTGATCCCGGCGGCGTCCACCAGGCGGGCGGTGGAGTAGTCATAGCAGGTCACCTGGGAGACCTTTTCCCCGCTGCGCTTCATTTCCAACAGGGTCGCGACAGTATTTTTCTTCGGCATGGTGATTCAATCTCCTTATTTCAATAATTCTTCCAGACTTTGATAATTGCGCCCGGGATTTTTCCGTGCGGCGACCTCCACCAGCTTGCGGGACGCGGCACGGTACAGCGCCTGCTCATCTGGATTGGTCAGGCAAGCCAGGTGCTTTGCCACCGTGGCGGCGTCGCCGCGCTCCACCGGGCCAGTCAAAGCTGCCACAGGCCCATCCTGGATCAGATGCTCCAGGTTGCTGCGCATCAGCGGGGCCAAGGCATGCAGCGCCCTGTCGTCGGAGAACCCGCAGGTTTCCAGCAGCTCGATGCTCTCTTGTACCAGGGCGCACACAAGATTGCTTGCGATGGCGCAGGCGGTGTGATAGCGCACCTTGGATTCTCCGGGTATGACCTGAACGGTCACGCCCAGGCTGCCCAGCAGCTCCTGCCAGGCGGGGAGATGGGGCCCGTCGCCTTCCAGGCAAAAAAAGGCACCCGTCAATTCCCGGTAAGCCTCATACTTGCTGCTGACGGGGAATAGCGGATGGATCGAATAACCGCAGGCGCCTGTCTGACCGATACCGGGAAATGCCTCTCCGGCGGTCATAGCGCCGCTGCAATGACAAATTTGTTTTCCTGAGATATCCAGCTCGCTCAGATGTTGAAACACCGAGGAGATCACGCCGTCCGGAACGGTCAAAAAAAGCGCGTCACTGTCCTGAACCAATGTTTCCAGGGAATCATACTGCTTCGTGCCGGTAAATAACGCCGCTTCCTGCGCCGATTCTCGATGCCTGCTCCAATAGCCGGTCACCGGAACGCCGCCCTGGGCAAAGAACTTGCCCAGCGTGAAGCCCACTTTTCCTGCTCCGATCAAACCAATTTTCATCGTATCACCTACTTTATAAAGTGCAGGTGACGCGGTGCCTTGCCGTCTCCGGAAATGGGATACTCAGAATTTTTGTCGGTACAGTTTCCGAAATAGGAATACCATCCGCTCGCGGCGGTATTATACCATTCTCGCTGGGGAATGTAAAGAAAAATTTTATGTATATCCGCGAAACTTTACGATCCGGACAGCGAAAGGAGGGAGCCGGGCGCCGCCCTTGAAATCACCGGTCCCGTCCGATATGCTGTGATGGATTTCCCGGAGTCCGTGACCGCGCGGGCGCAAAAAAGAGCGGAGTTTTTTCGGGAAAATCAGGACCGGAGTGAGAAGCTGTGATCTCGCCCTTTTACTTTTGGTGCTGCTGTTGCTCTGTTTTCTGAATTTTCTGTCAAAATAACCAAATGGGCCGTTATCTGCAATGGATAACGGCCCTGTGAACTGGGATTTGTTTTTCTGACTCATATCAATGAATTTTTAATCTGGTATATCTATGACTTGCCGCTCTATAATTTCGTTTGTATCAAACAGAATTTTAGAAAAGATAATTTGTTGAAGTGCCTCATCGTACTCTGTCCGATAGATGTATCGAATGTCATTTTCAACCCGTTCCTGTGTACCCGTCCACTCCGGATAAAGAGAATATGTTTCGTCTTTGATCAATTCCAGTATGAAATCTGTATCTGACACGAAATCTGTGAGTAAATTCCCACTGTGTTCTTCCCTTGCACCAACATCTGCAGCTCTGTTTATTGATTTTAGATAAGCCTTGGCAGCTTCTTCTGCTTGTGTTCGTATTTCTTGCAAGTCCTCATCTGTGTAAACATAACTTTTCCCTGTTTTGTTCAATGGTTCAAGCAGCCGCTCTATTTCTTCCTCGCTTAAATCCGAAAACAAGTCCAATCTTGTGTAGAAAAGCAGTTCATAATTTCCACTTTCCGTTTGCTCAAACCTCATCAACACTTTTGGATTTGTCCCGCTTATATTCACGAATACCCCATCTTGAAAACCATATTCTATATATTCTGTCAAAGCATATACAGAAAGAACACCATCTTCTTCAAAGGTTTCAATGATTTTATACCCTATCCCTTGATATTCGCCCGGCAAATAGTCTCCAAAATTTTCAGAAAAAATAGCCTCTCTTATCGCTGTATCAAGCAGGCTTTCTTCTGTATCATCAGAAATTGGCGTGTCAGGGGGAACAGATACATCATGAATATCTGTATCTGATGCGTCTGTACTGTTTTCCTCTAAATCAGAGGAAATATCTGCATTGATATCAGTACAGCCCGCCAATGTTATGAACAAAATAAAGCTGAAAAGCAAAGCATTGAATCTTTTCATATCCATGTCTCCTCAAACCCCGATTTGTCGCTTCAAGTATAACACGGTATATTTTGAACTTCAAGCTGTGGTTGGTGAAATCGCCGAAGTGATCTCCCCGCAGCACGTCAGGGAAAAGAGAGTGTGATCTCCTGTTCTTGCCTTTTTCCGGCGAAGCGAGTATAATATCTCTGAATTTTATGCCGGAGGAGGCCTCCTGATGGAAAAAATACCAATGACCACGCCGCTGGTGGAGCTGGACGGCGACGAGATGACCCGCATTATCTGGAGCGAAATCAAGGAGCAGCTTCTGCTGCCGTACATCGACTTGAAGACCGTTTACTTTGACCTGGGCCTGCCCAACCGGGAGGCGACCAAAGACCAGGTGACGGTGGATTCCGCCAACGCCATCCGGGAGTACGGAGTGGGCGTGAAGTGCGCCACCATCACCCCCAACGCCCAGCGGGTGGAGGAGTACAACCTGAGCGAAATGTGGAAATCCCCCAACGGCACCGTCCGGGCTATCCTGGACGGCACGGTGTTCCGCGCGCCCATCATGGTCAACGGCATCTCCCCGGTGGTGAAGAACTGGAAGCAGCCCATCACCATTGCCCGCCACGCCTACGGCGACGTGTACAAGGCGGTGGAGTACCGGGTGCCCGGCCCCGGCCTGGCCGAGCTGGTGTTCACCGGCGAGGATGGACAGACCTCCCGCCAGACCATCCTTCAGTTTGAAGGCCCGGGCGTCATTCAGGGCCAGCACAACAAGGACAAGTCCATTCAGTCCTTCGCCCGCTCCTGCTTCCAGTACGCAGTGGATACGAAGCAGGACCTGTGGTTCTCCACCAAGGACACCATCTCCAAGCAGTACGACCACACCTTCAAAGACATTTTCCAGGAAATCTTCGACGCCGAGTACAGGGAGAAGTTCGAGGCGCTGGGCATCACCTATTTCTACACCCTGATCGACGACGCGGTGGCCCGGGTCATCCGGTCCAAGGGCGGGTTTATCTGGGCCTGCAAGAACTACGACGGCGATGTTATGAGCGACATGGTGTCCACCGCCTTCGGCAGTCTGGCCATGATGACCTCCGTGCTGGTCTCCCCCGAGGGGAAGTACGAGTACGAGGCCGCCCACGGCACCGTGACCCAGCACTACTACCGTTACCGGCGGGGGGAGAAGCCGTCCACCAATCCCATGGCCACCCTGTTCGCCTGGACGGGCGCGCTGGCCAAGCGGGGCGAGCTGGACGGCAATCAGGCGCTGGTCTCCTTTGCGGGCAAGCTGGAAAAGGCGGCCGTCGACGTGATCGAAAGCGGCGTCATGACCAAGGATCTGTCCGGCCTGTGGGAGGGGGAGAACCCCGCCCGGACCGTGACCACGTCGGAGTTCCTGGCTGCGGTGCGGGAGCGGCTGGAGGCCCTTTTGTAAGGCCGCGACAAAAATTTACAAATCTTTCACCGGGACGGGCCTTGTGCCTGTCCCGGTTTTGCGTTACAATAATCCTGAGATGTTTCGGCGGCGCGGCGCCGCCGTGGGAGGTCCTGGTATGAAAAAGCGTATTCTCTCTGTGATCCTGGCCCTGGGCTTGTTGTGGACCTCGGCCTCCGCCCTGACCGTGGAGCAGGCCAGGGAAATTTTGAGTACATACTATATCGACGAGATCCCGGAGGATGTTCTGGCGCGGGCCACCATCGACGAGATCCTGGACGCGCTGGGCGACCCGTATACGGAGTATTACAGCGCGGAGGAGTACGCCGCGTTCCTGGCCTCCATGGAGGACACCCAGTTGGTGGGCATCGGCATCCAGTCCTACTACCTGGAGCAGGGCGTGCTGCTGGATCAGGTGGCCCCCGATTCCCCGGCCAGCGAGGCGGGACTGCAGGCGGGCGACTATATTATCGCCATCGACGGAAACGACACCAGGGGGGCCGCCGAAGATGATATCGACAGTTGGATCCGGGGCGAGGAGGGCACTCAGGTGCGCCTGACCGTCCTGCGTGGGGAGGAGACCTTTCAGGCGACGCTGATGCGCCGCCCGGTGGTGTTCCCCACGGTGACTCTGGAGAAGATCGAAAACCAGGTGGCGTGGATCACCTGCACCTCCTTCGGCTCCAACACCTTCCGGCAGTTTTGCGATATCATCACCGCCCATGACGACGAGGTGCAGGGCTGGGTGGTAGACCTGCGGGGCAACGGCGGCGGCGACGTGATGGCGGCCGTGTTTTCCGCCGGGTGCTTCGCGGGCTGGGGCGCGGGCGCCTACCTGCGGGACCGGGAAGGAAACTACTACGGCTACCTGAGCACCCGGGCGCTGATCGAAGAGTGGGGGTACTATGACGGAGACCTGTCCGTCTTTTCCCAGGGCGGGTATCTGACCATGGACCCGGTCTATGTCCTGACCGACGGGGGCACGGCCAGCGCGTCGGAGCTGTTCTGCGCCGCCATCCGGGACCTGGGCGCGGGGCTGATCATCGGGGAGCGCACCTATGGCAAGGGTGTGGCCCAAGGCCTGTTCAGCGCGGAGTACGCGCCGGAGGGGATGGAGGACTATTTTCAGGACGGCGACGCCCTGAAGGTGACCACCGAGCGGGGCTATGCCACGCTGGGCGCCACCTATGACCAGGTGGGGATCCTGCCCCATTTCCTGGTGGATGCCGACCTGGCCGACGAGGTGGCGGCGTTGCTTGCTGGCCGCCCCCGTCTCCGGGGACGAGGACGCGCTGATCCTGAGGGACGTCAGCACCGTCAGCCAACTGGTGGACGATATGATCCTGCCTATGAGCCTGCTGGGGGACCCGGCCAACGGGGAGGCGGCGTCGGCGCTGCTCTCCGCCCTGCCGGTCACCGCCTCGTGCCAACTGCAGCAAAACGGCGAGGTGAGCCGCGCGGCGCCGGAGGAGGTCGCCCAGGCCTGCGGCGTGACCCTGGACCGGAGCACCTTCTCCGATCTTGACCAGGCCATGTACGCCAAAAGGATCGAGCTGCTGGAAGATTACGGCATCGTCAACGGGTATGGGGACGGCACCTTCCGCCCGGCGGACGACCTGGACTGGGCCTCCCTGTGCGCCCTGCTGGTCAAGGCGCTGCGGCTGCCTGTGTCCGGGGGGGATCCGGTGTTTGCCGACGTGCCGCCGGGGGCATGGTACGCCCCCTATGTGCACGCCCTGTATGAGCTGGGGGTGGTCGAAGGGGATGAAAACGGCCTGTTCCATCCCGGCGACGCCGTGTCCCATGAGGAATTCCTGACGGTCCTGGGCCGTACTGCGCAGTGGCTGAGTATGGATTACTATGAACTGGCGCGGCACGACGGCATTTACGGCGACCATCTGCCCGACGCGGAGGAGCTGGCCGAGCTTTTCCCCGACTACGCCTCCTGGGCCAGAGAGATAGTCTGGCTGTGCGACGAGGTGGGGATTTGGAGCGGACTGGCCCAGGTGGATGCCAAAGCCGCGACCACCCGGGAAGAGGCGGCCTTCGCCCTGTATAATCTGTTCCGGGTGACCAATGTGCTGCCTGTGTGCTGAGGAGCGATCAAAATCAACAAGACCCCCGCGCGGCCATCGGCCGCGCGGGGGTCATTCTCCTTCTTATGCTTCCTCCCGGCGGATACGAAGCAGGGACAGGGGCTGTGCCGCCGCGGGCAGCTTCATGCGGAAGCGCATTTGGGGCACCCTCGGCTCGTCCAGGGGAAAGCCGCCTATATCCTCCATTTCCGGGACCCGGAAGGCGACCGGCTCCAGGCCGGGGCCGATCAGCTCCACCTCGTCCCCTTTGGCAAACTTGTTGCGCAGGGAGAGCACGGCGACGCCGTCCGCGCCGCAGGACTCCACCTGGGCCACCACCTGCCACTGGCGGATGTACCGCCCGTCCTGGGTGTACTGCCCCGGCGGGCCGTAGAAAAAGCCGGTGGAGTAGTGGCGGTGGGAGACCTTCTCCACTTCCTCCCGCCATACGGGGGACAGGGGCGCTCCCACCGCCGCCGCGTCGATAGCGTGGCGGTAGGCGTTGGTGACCACGGCGGCGTAATAGGCGCTTTTGGCCCGCCCCTCGATCTTCAGGGAATTCACACCGGCCTCCATCAGCTCGGCCACATGGTCGATCATGCACATGTCCCGGGAGCTGAAGATATAGGCCCCCTTGCCGTCCTCCTCCACCGGGAAGTACTCGCCGGGGCGCTTCTCCTCCATGAGAGCGTACTTGTACCGGCAGGGCTGGGCACAGGCCCCCCGCTGGGCGTCCCGACCGGTCATATAGTTGGACAGCACGCACCGCCCGGAGTAGGACACGCACATGGCCCCGTGGACGAAGGTCTCCACCTCCAGCTCCTTGGGCGTGCGGGCGCGGATCTCCCGCACCTCATCCAGGGACAACTCCCGGGCCAGGATTACCCGGGCCGCCCCCAGCTCATGCCACATCCGGGCCGACTGGTAATTGGTCACACCCGCCTGGGTGCTCATGTGCAGCTTCACATGGGGCGCGTGCCTCTGGGCCAGGCGGAACACGCCCAGGTCGGCGGCAATGACCGCGTCCACCCCCAGGCTCTCCAGCAGCTCCAGAAAGGCAGGCAGCCGGTCCATCTCTTCATTGCGGGCCATGGTGTTGCAGGTGACGTGGACGGACACGCCCGCGTCATGGCACAGCTTCACGGCTTGTCCCAGCTCCTCGGGCGTGAAATTGCCCGCGAAGGCCCGCATTCCGAAGTCTCCGCCCGCCAGATAGACCGCGTCCGCGCCGTAGGCCACCGCCATGCGCAGGCGCTCAAAGTCGCCCGCCGGGGAGAGCAGCTCGGGCTTATTGGCTGTTTCCATAGTATTTGCTGACCTTCTCCATGTGCTCGGCATACGTCTTGGAATAGTCGTGCCGGTTGGTCTCCGGGTTGAGCACGTAGTAATAATAGCTGGTGCTCTCCGGCTCCATGGCGGCCCGGATGGCGGCCATGCCCGGATTGGCGATGGGGCCGGCGGGCAGGCCCGCGTACAGGTAGGTGTTGTAGGGGGAGTCGATCTCCTTGTCCGCCTCGGTGGGCACATTGCCGCCGTTGATATAAGCCAGGGTGGCATCGATCTGGAGCTTGCCCACCGTCTCGGCGGAGGTGTTGTTCAGACGGTTGTAAATGACGGAGGCGATGGTCTTCTGGTCGGAGCCGTCGGTCTCCTTTTCGATCATGGACGCGATGGTCAGAATGTCCCGGATGGAATACTCCGTCTCGGCCACCTGGGCGCGCATGTCGTCGGTGAAGCGGGCGTCGAAGTCGACCAGCATCTTGTTGATGGCGGTCAGCGGGTCCTCACCCAGATAGAAGGTATAGGTGTCGGGGAACAGGTAGCCCTCCAGCCGGTGGTAGTCGCCCAGAGGGATCTCCTGGAGGAAGGAGAAGGCGTAATCATGGGTGGCGGCCATCTCCTGCAGGGACTCCACCGAGGCCACGCCCTTTTCCTCCATCAGCGCGAAGATCTGGTCGACCGTGCTGCCCTCCGGGAAGGTCACATCCACAGTGGCCCGGTTGGAGGAGGAGGAACCCATATTGGTGATCAGTGCCCGGTAGTCCAGACTGGTATCCAGGGTATAGGTGCCCGGCCGGAGCTTGGTATCGCTGTGGCTCAAGGTGGAGAACAGCTTGAACAGCCACTTGTGCTCGATCAGGCCGTTGTCCTTCAATTGATCGGCCACGTAGGACATATCCGCCTCCCAGACGGTGGTGGTGGTCGTGGTGATCGTGCCATCCTCTTCCTCCTTCTCACTCTCGACCACACGGGTCTCGAAGATGTCGGTGGGCAGGGTGATGGTCGCGCTGTGCTCGGCCTTGTTCAGCGCCAGCACGTCGCCGGCCAGCGTCCAGCCGAAGGTGGCCAGCAGGACGGACACGCCGATGACAAAGGCCACATAGAGCAGGGCCACCAGCGCCCCTGAGCGGCGGCGACGGCGGCGGCGCGGCGGGGTGCCGCGGGGTTGGGACTGACGTCCGGTACGATTCTCGTCCATAAAAACCTCCATGCGCCGAATGGCGCGTTTCCCGGCCCGCCATGGCGGGCCGGAGCAGAAAATCTTTCCGTACAGTGCTCACCAGTTTTCCTCATTCCACATAAGATAAGCCAAATGGAAACAGAAAGAGGTGAAACACAATGTGCTTTGGGAATGGTTTTGGCGGCGGAAGCTGCTGCTGGATCATCGTGATCCTCATTCTCCTGTTCTGCTGCTGCGGCGGCAACAACGGCTGTGGCTGCGGCTGCAATAACGACTGCGGCTGCAACAACGACTGCGGCTGTGGGTGCTAATACTTAGCATCCGACGATTCCTCCGGGGTACGGCGCGCGGCTTTGGCCGCGCGCCGTACCCGCGCTTGCGTCAAAATGATATCCACGGGCAGGTCGAATTCATCTTTCGGCAGCTCCGCCTGCAGCCATTCCTCCGGGCAGAGGGCGGCGGTGATCCCGGCATAACCGGACAGGTAGCGGTCATAATAGCCCGCGCCGTGCCCCAGGCGGTAGCCCAGCTCGTCACAGCACAGGTTGGGCGCCAGGATCAGATCAATTTCATCCCGCCCGACCACCGGACAAGCCTCGCCCGGCTCCAGGATACCATAAGCCCCCGGGCGTAATCCGTCCAAATCCGTCACCGCCCGCGCCTCCATCTTTCGCCCGGGCAGACAGCGGGGCAGGGAAACCGTCTTCCCCTGGTTCAGCAGCGCGGTGATCAGCCCACGGGTATCCGGCTCTTTTCCCACGCCGTAAAACAGCAGGACGGTACGGGCCGTTTCCAGTTCGGGCAGGGACAGAAAGGCCCGGAGCATGGGCGTCCAGTCGGGACAGGCCTGCGCCGCCAAATGCCGCCGCAGGGCGGCTTTGGCCTCAGTGATGCCAGCAGGCGTCATGGCGGACCTGCTGCGCGGCTTCGGTGCCCTTCAGCGTCTCCACCAGCTTCAGGCCGAAGTCAAAGGCGGCGCCGGGGCCTTCGCCGGTGATGAAGCGCCCGTCCACGACCACGCTGTGTCCTGTTTGGGCGTCGACAGCCCCCATGGTCTCCTCCATGCCGGGGTAGCACACCGCCCTGCGGCCGTTCAGCAGGCCCAGCGCGCCCAGCAGGGAGGGGGCGGCGCAGATAGCCGCCACATAGCGGCCGGACTCCGCCGCATTTTGCACCAGCGCCATGGCGGCGGGGCTTGCGCCAATGTTCTGCACGCCGCCCAGTCCGCCGGGGAGCATCAGCAGTTTCAGGTTTTCCGGATCGACCTGCGCCAGTTCCAGGTCGCAGGTCACGGCGATCCCGTGGGCGCCGGTGACCACCGGGCCGGTCACGCCCACCAGGGCTACCTCCGCGCCCGCCCGGCGCAGCAGGTCGGCGGGCACGACGGCTTCCATCTCTTCAAAGCCTTCCGCTAATAGAATATATACCATAATTACAGTACCTCCGATAGGATATTCCAAATTTCCTCATGCAAATCGTCCACCGTGCGCAGGTTTCCCGCGCCGTCCACGCACACCAGCCGCCGCCAGCCGTAGTGTTCGGCGGCCTGGAGGGCCGTTCCGCGGCACTGGGCGAGATAGGCGGTGTCCACCTCGTGGATGTCGCCCTTGGTGTGAGTGGCGCTCTCCCGGCGGCGCAGGTTTTCCACCGCCTTCTCCGTGGGCATGTCCAGGTAAAGCACCAGGTCGGGCCGGGGCAGGCCCAGCTTGTTGTATTCAAAGTCGGCCAGCCATTCAAAGAAGCCGGCCCGCTCTTCCTCCGGCACCTTGGACGCCTGATGCACCGCGTTGGAGGTGGTGTAGCGGTCGGCCAGGATCAGTCCCCCCCGGCGGTACGCCTCTCCCCACGCCTGCTTCCAGGAGGCGTAGCGGTCTACCGCGTAGAAGGTGGAGGCGGCGTAGGCGTTCACATCCTCCGGATGACTGCCGAATTCCCCGCCCAGATACATGCGCAGCAGGGCGGAGGAGGGCTTGTCGTACTGGGGGAAGATCAGCCGCCGAAAGGGCCTGCCCTCTTCCTCCATGCGTTGGCACAGGCGGGCGAACTGGGTGGATTTTCCCGACCCGTCGGTCCCTTCAAACACGATCAGCTTTCCCGGCATTTTATGACTCCTTCTTTCCTTTGGCACGGACGGCCGACACCAAAAACAGCGGCAGCCTGGCCATGCGCCCGATGCGGGAGGGCTGCCTGATCAGGCGGTAGAGCCACTCCAGCCCCAGCTTCTGCCACCCCTTGGGCGCCCGCTTCACGGTGCCCGCGAACACGTCCAGGGACCCGCCCAGGCCGATGAGAAAGGACGCGCCGGTCTTGGGGCCTTGCTCGATCATCCAATACTCCTGCTTGGGCGCGCCCAGGCAGACGAACACCCCGTCGGCGCCCGAGGCCCGGATGGCCTCGACCACCGGGCCGTCTTCTTGAAAATAGCCGTCGCAGGTCCCGCAGACGGTCAGCCCGGGGTGGGCCGTCTCCAGATTCCGCGCGGCCTGTTCGGCCACGCCGGGCTTGGCCCCCAGCAGGAACAGCTTTTTGCCCTCCCTGGCCATCCAGCCGCACAGGGCGGCGGCGAAATCGCACCCCGGCACCCGCCCCGGCAGGGGACGGCCCAGGATCTTGGCGGCGTGGATCACGCCGATCCCGTCGGGCAGGACCAGGTCAGCCCCGTTCAAAGCGCAGCGAAAGCGCTTGTCCTTTTCGGCGCGCTGGACAAATTCCGCGTTGGGAGTGACGGCATAGTGAAACCCGCCCGCCGCCATCATGGCGGCCGCGGCGTCCACCGCCTGCTCCATGGTCACGCTGTCAAAGCTGACGCCTAAAACATCAGTTCGCAAGCTCGGTTCTTCCTTCCCTTAGGAAATGTTTAGAGATTAAAGTTCAGTTTACCATATATCATCGAAAAAGTCCATTGTTTATCCTGCCGCCGCTTCTGTAAAATTCCCGTTGACTTTTTTATGGTATGGTCGTATAATACCTGCAACAAGGCCCGCCGGTTTTTCTTTTTTGCGGGTCTTGATTTAGCGCTTTTAAGCGCTGAAGTATTTACATATGGAGGAAATCGAAATGAAGAAACTGTCCAAGCTGCTGGCGCTTCTGATGGCGCTGGCCATGGTGTTCGCGCTGGCCTCCTGCTCCAAGACAGAGGAGAACGGCGATGCCGACACCACTCCCCCTGCCGGCAACGAAAGCAACGATCCCGGCGATGAAAACGAGAACAACGATCCCGGCGACGGCGAGACCTACACCGTCGGCATCGTTCAGCAGATGCAGCACGCCGCGCTGGATCTGGCCACTCAGGGTTTCCAGGACGCGCTGACCGAGCTGCTGGGCGACAAGGTGACCTTTGACCTCCAGAACGGTCAGAATGACCCCACCATGTGCTCTACCATCGTCACCGGCTTTGTTTCCAACGGCTATGACCTGATCATGGCCAATGCCACCACCGCCCTCCAGTCCGCTGTGGCCGCCACCAGCGAGATCCCCATTCTGGGCACCTCCGTCACGGACTATGCCACCGCCTTGGCCGACGATTCCATGGACGCCACCGTGGGCACCGGCATCAACGTCTCCGGCACCTCCGACGGCGTTTCCGCCCAGATGTACGCCGACCTGGTGAAGGAGCTGCTGCCCGACGCCACCAAGATCTCCATCGTGTACTGCTCCGGCGAGCCCAACTCCGTGCTCCAGGCCGAGCAGTTTACCGAGTGCATGGAGGCCCTGGGCGCCACCTGCACCACCTACACCTTCTCTGACTCCAACGACATGCAGGCCGTTGTGACCGCCGCTATCGAGGACTGCGACGCGCTGTACATCCCCACCGACAACACCGCCGCCGCCAACATGACCATCGTGGCCAATGTCTGCGAGCCTGCCAAGATCCCCGTCATCTGCGGCGAGGAAGGCATGTGCGCCGGCGGCGGTCTGGCTACCGTGTCCATCAGCTACTATGATATCGGCTATGAGTGCGGCAAGATGGCCTATGAGGTCCTGGTCAACGGCGCCGACATCTCCGCCATGCCCATCGGCTACTCCGCCAACCCCGTGAAGGAGTATAACGCCGACTATGCCGAGGCCATCGGCTTCGAGATGCCCGAGGGCTTTGCCGTTATCGGCGAGTAATTCTGCAAATTTCCTGAAAAAACACCGGCCAGGGCTTTCCCTGGCCGGTATTTTTTGTTATAATACTATTATATTTTGCTTTTCCCGCATGGAGAAAGAAACCGGAGGAACGAGAGTTATGTTAACCAATTTTGCATTCCTTGCCCCGGTGGCAGCCTACTTCGCAGCCCTCAGCCCGGCGGCGCTTCTGCGCGCCTGTCCCGGCGGGATCGCCCAGGGACTGATCTGGGGCATCATGGCGCTGGGCGTTTACCTGACCTTCCGCCTGCTGGACTTTGCCGATCTGAGCGTGGACGGCTCCTTTGCCACCGGCGGCGCGGTGTGCATCATGCTGATCCTGAACGGCTGGAACCCGGAGCTGGCGCTGGGTATCTCCTTTCTGGCCGGTCTCCTGGCCGGGATCGTTACCGGCCTGCTCCACACCCTGCTGGGCATCCCCGCGATCCTGGCCGGCATCCTGACCCAGATCTCCCTGTACTCCATTAACCTGAATATCATGGGCAGGGCCAACCAGGCGGTCAACGTGAACCGGGTCACCCTGCATTTCACGTCGAACGTCAAGCTGCTGCCCCGGACCATCCTGATCGTGGCGGTGTGCTGCCTGGTGCTGATCGCGGCTTTGTACTGGTACATGGGCACCGAGCAGGGCTCCGCCATCCGGGCCACCGGCGCCAACCCCAATATGTCCCGCGCCCAGGGCATCAGCACCAAGCTGATGACCGTGATCGCTCTGGCCCTGTCCAACGGTCTGGTGGCGCTGTCCGGCGGCATCATCTCCCAGTATCAGGGCTTTGCCGACGTGAGCATGGGCCGGGGCGCCATCGTGATCGGCCTGGCCGCCGTCATCATCGGCGAGGTGCTGGGCGAGGCATTTTTGGGGAAGCGGCTGAACTTCTTCCTGCGGCTGGTGTTCGTGGTGCTGGGCAGCGTGATCTACTATTTGGTCTACGTTTTCGTCCTCTGGCTGAAGTTCCCGCCCGACGACATGAAGCTGCTGACCGCTATCGTGGTGGCCATCTTCCTGGCCGTCCCCTATCTGAAGGGCAAGTCCAAGTCGTCCTTCCGCCATCTGGTCAAGCAGAACGCCAAGCGCGAGAAGGAGGGCAAATAAGATGCTGGAGCTGAAGCATGTTTCCAAGACGTTCAATCCGGGCACCATCAACGAAAAACGCGCCCTGATCGACGTCTCCCTGAAGCTGGAGCCGGGGGATTTCGTCACCGTCATCGGCGGCAACGGCGCGGGCAAGTCCACTCTTTTAAACGCCGTGGCCGGCGTGTGGCCGGTGGACAGCGGCGCCATCCTGATCGGTGACCAAGATGTGTCCGGTCTGCCCGAGCACAAGCGGGCCAAGCTCCTGGGACGGGTGTTCCAGGACCCCATGACGGGCACCTGCGCCACCATGCAGATCGACGAAAACCTGGCTCTGGCCGCCCGCCGGGGCAAGAGCCGCACCCTGCGCTGGGGGATCGGGAAAGGTGAGCGGGAGAACTACAAAGAGCTGCTGAAGATCCTGGACCTGGGCCTGGAGGACCGGCTGACCTCCAAGGTGGGCCTGCTGTCCGGCGGCCAGCGTCAGGCGCTGACTCTTCTGATGGCCAGCCTGGTCAAGCCCAAGCTGCTGCTGCTGGACGAGCACACCGCTGCCCTGGACCCCAAGACGGCGGCCAAGGTGCTGGACGCCACCGAGAAGATCGTGGCCAAGGATCACTTGACCACTTTGATGATCACCCACAACATGAAGGACGCCATCGCCCACGGCAACCGCCTTGTCATGATGTACGAGGGCCGCGTGGCCCTGGACATCTCCGGAGAGGCGAAAAAGAAGCTGACCGTGGAGGACCTGCTGGCCAAGTTCGGCCAGGCCACCGGCTCCGACGAGGCGGATGACAAGCTGCTGCTGAGCTGAACATCCAAACAAAAAAGCGCTGAGAGCTTTCTCAGCGCTTTCCCTTCTTTCCCTGCCGGCGTTATCGCCGGCAGGGATTTCACTTTATGCCCCCGGACCCGGCGATCATCGCGGCGCGTCCTGTAAGATATCCTCCAGTTCCTCCCTGGTGAACAGGGCGGACAGCACGCCCGGCAGGGCGTTGGGGGTCAGATGTCCGGGCAGGTCCAGCCGTTTCAGCAGGGCGGCCCGGCGCTCAGCGCTGTCCGGCCGTCCGGTCAGGCCCAGGGCGAACAGGTCGGCCTTGGTCAGCGGGGCGCACGCCTGGGGAGGCGTGCCCTCCAGAAAGGTGGCCCCGGCCCGGCGCAGAACATCCAGCAGCACATCGGGGCGCATCCCCTCCACCCCCAGCTTGCCCTCCTTGCCGGGGGCGCGCTTGCGCCGCTCTTTGCCCGGGCGGTCGGGGATGTAGGCGTGCTTGACCAGGGCGGGGTCGATGGAACCTTTCAGGTAGTTGCGGATGACAAAGCCAGCCCCGTCGGAGTCGGTCAGGATGATCAGCCCCTGCTTCCGGGCCAGACGGCGCAGGAGGGCCAGCTTCTCGCTGTCCTTGAACACGCCGAAGCCGCCGGTCTCCAGGATCAGCGCGTCCACCACCTGGGACAGGGTGTTCTTGTCATACCGGCCCTCCACCACGATGGCCTCCTTGATGCGCGGCTTATCCATGGGCCAGCTCCATGAGAAATCCGGTCAGCAGCTCGGCGGCGTCGCCGCCGGTGGACTTCATGGCCAGATCGGTCTGAGCCGCCCGGGAGACAGCGCGGCGGCACCAGGGCAGGTCGAAGCGCCCGGCGGCGTCCATCAGCTTGCCCGCCGGGTAAGGGTGCATGTTCCAAAGCTCCACCAGGTACTGGCTGCTCTTGCGGGCCTCCAGGCCCAGGCGGGCGGTGTAGAGCTGGCGAAGCTGCTTGCCCAGCACGGACAGGATCATAATGGGCGCTTCCTGCTGGCTGAGCAGGTCGCCCAGGACCTGGGCGGCCTTGTCGAAATCCTTGTGAAGCACCGCGTCGGTCATCTGGAACACCCGGGCGTCCAGCCGGGGGACGGCCACCGCGTCGATGTCCTGGCGGGTGATGCGCTTTTGTTTGGCGTACGCACCGATCTTGGAGATCTCGCCCACCAGGGAGTTCATCAGGTCGCCGCACAGGAAGATCAGATACCGGGCCTGTTCGGAGTCGATGTCGTGGTCCAGCGCACGGAAGCGGCGGCAGATCCAGTCTGCCAGGTCCCCCTGCTCCTGGTGGGGGAAGGGGACGGTCAGGCCGTGGGCCTTGATGGCCTGGGCCAGCTTGGTGCGGGCGTCCGGTTTGTACTCGATCAGGTCGTAGACGAACACCAGACAGACGTATTCGGGCAGTTGGGCGAACAGCTCAGTCAGGGCGTCCCGGTGCTCCGCCGGGGCCTTGAACAGGTCGTAGTCGGTCACCAGCACCAGGGTGCGCTCGCTCATCATGGGAAGGCAGTCCACCGCCTCCGAGATGGCCCGGGGGTCGGCGTCCCTGCCCGAGAGGGCGTGCAGGTTGAACTCCTCCAGGCCGGGGGTCAGGATGCGCTTTTTGATCTCGCCCAGGTAGAAGTCCCGCAGGTAGGCTTCCTCCCCGTGGAGCAGGTACAGGGTGCCCAGGGTGTTTTCCTTCAGGGACTTTTTCAACTGCTTCAGTGCGGCGCCGTCGTCTTTTTTCGGGGGCATGGTCAGTCTCCTTTATATTGGATGGTCAGATTTCCCGCTGAGTCGGTGCGGTAAACTGTAATGCTGCGCTCAGCCAGGCGCTTCAGCGTCTCAGGGGTGGGGTGGCCGTAAGTGTTGTAGCCCACGGAGATCAGGCAGGTTTCAGGCGTGACCGCGTCCAGCAGTACGTCGGAGGTGGAATTCTTGGAGCCGTGATGGCCCGCCACCAGCACCTCGATATCGGGCAGACCGGCGTACTTCACCAGAAGGGCTTCCACCGCGGCGTTGGCGTCCCCGGTGACCAGAAGGTCGAAGTCCCCGCAGGCAGCCAGGACGAACAGGCCCTCCTCATTCACGCCGCCGTCGCCCAGCGGGGCGTAGAGGGTCAGGATGGCGTCCCCGAAGGAGAGGGCGCGGTTGTCGTTCAGCAAAGTGACCTCGGTGCCTTGGGCTTGGGCGAGGGAGAGAATCTCCGGGCGGTATTCCGATTCATCCTCCGCCAGATCGGGCAGGACCAGAGAGGAGACCTCCAGGCGCTCGAACAGCTCGGGCACGCCGTTGGCGTGGTCGCTGTGGCAGTGGGTCAGCACCAGCAGGTCCAGGCGGGTGATGCCCAGTGACTGGAGGTAGTCGGCGGCGGTGTCGCCCGCGTTGCCGTCGCTGCCGCCGCAGTCGATCAGGGCGGTGCGCCCGCCCGAGCAAAGCAGGATGCTTTGGCCTTGGCCCACGTCCAGTACGGTGATGGTCAGGGGATAGGAGAGCAGGGAAAGCCGGGTCAGAAGCAGGGCGGCGCACAGGGTCAGGGCACAGGCGCAGACGGGGAGGACGGGCCGCCGATAGCGGCGCAGGAACATCAGGAGAAGGACGGCGTAGACCAGCACCAGCCAGCCGCGCAGATATAGGCTGTCCAGAGTGACGCTGGCAAAGGGGAGGGAAGCCAGCGCCCGGGTCATGGTCAGGATATAGCGGGCCAGTAAAGTGACCGGGAAGGCCGGAACGGCGGACACGCCGGGGAGGGCGACGCCCAGCAAGGTCAACAGCAGGCCGGGAGAGAAGGCGGCGGACACCGCCCACAGGATCAGAAGGTTGGTCACCGGAGCGATCAGGGCGACCGAGTTGAAATAATAGGCCGTCAGGGGAGTGGTGAACAGCAGCGCGCCCAAGGTCACCGTCAGGTTGGCGGCGAAGAAGCGATACAGCCTGCGCCCCAGAACGCGGAGCAGAGGGCCGCCGTCGGACAGCGGACGGGTCATGGCCCGATACAGGGGGCCGGAAACCAGGTGGATGCCCGCTACCGAGGCAAAGGAGAGCTGCAGGGAGACGCTGAGCGAGGCATAGGGATTCTGGAGCAGCAGTGCGAAGAGGATGGCGGACAGGGTGGTGGGCCTGTCCTCTTCCCGGCCCGTCAGCGGAGCCAGCAGGGTCATGGAGACCATGAAGGCCGCCCGCATGACGGAAGGGGTGAACCCCGTCACCGCGGCGAAGAGGAAGACCAACAAGATCGTCAGCGCCGCGCCTGATTTACTGTGGCGGCGGAAAAACAGGGACAGAAACTCCGCAAAGAAGGACAAATGCAGACCGGACACCGCCACAATATGGGCCGCGCCTGCCCGCCGAAGGGCGGCATAATCGCCGTCGCTGAGCAGGTCCTTGTCGCCGGTTAGCAGGGCGGTCATCAGGCCGGTCACGTCGTCGGGGAAGATGGCGGCGACGCTTTGCTTCAGGGCGTGGGAGATATAGGCGGGCCAGGTGGTGACGGGCGGGGTGACCGGGCGTAAGGTCGTCAATGTGCCTGTGACGCTGCCCCGCAGGTAAAGACCCCGGGCTTCGTAGTAGGTGACGGCCTCGCCCCGCACGGTGTCGGCGCGCTGGAAGCGGGCGTACCCGGAGATCCAGTCGCCGGGGCGCAGGTCGGCGGCAGCGGGATCGTCGGTGTAGAGCAGGACCTTGGGGTCGGGTGCGTCCGACAGATGCAGGCGTACCTCCACCCCAACGCTGCCGGTGGACGTCTCCCGGGGCCAGTCGGTGACGGTGGCGGTGAAGTTTGTGCTCTGCCCGGCCAGCGCTTCCGACGGAGCGCGGAAGATCAGGGTATAGCCCTGAAACCAGAGCAGGCCGACGGCCAGGCCCAGGCACACCAAACAGACCGGAACATGCTTTCGCAGTCCGGTCAGGAGGCCCAATATGGCGGCGGCCGGACAGAGGAGAAGCCGGATCAGCAGGGGCAGGCCGCAGCAGGCGGCAAGGACCGCCGCGCAGAAGGGGAGGGCGAACAGGCAGAGTTTACGCATCCCGGGTGTCAGAGCGGCCGATCAGGTAATCGGCGCTGACCTGATATAAGTCGGCCAGCTTCAGGAAGGGCGTCATTTTCAAACTTCCAATCCCTTTCTCAAAACGACGATAGGTGGAGAGACTGATGTGAATGGCTTTTGCCATGCTGACTTGGGTCATGTGGTGTTCCAGGCAAGGGCCTTTACTCGGGGGAAATACATCGTGATCACCTCACGGCCAAAATAGCATAATTTTTGGCGGGAGGGTGGATTTGTGACCATTTGGCTGCATTTTTAATGATAACTGCTGGGGCGCTTGAGAATTTGTTTGTTTTATCGTAGCGGGTTCAGAATTGCGGGCGTCTCCGACGTGCGGCAGCCGTTGGCGGGTTTACCGCCTTACGGATGCCCATGCGTAGCTGCGAACGGGATACGACCCCATTTCTTTTTGCCGGGGCCAAAAAGAAACGGGGTCGAGCCCCAAAGAAAAAGGCCCGTGCGGGTGTTCTACTGAGAAGTAGCCCCGGTCAGCATAGCTGACCGGCTTACGCTAAAAACTTGCCACTGGCAAGTTTTCTTAACGCTGCAGTCAATGCTTACACCCCCGCACCGCTCTTATGCCGGGTATTACCATACCCGTTTCGAGTTTGCCGGGTGGGTGGACAATGTCGGCGCGGGATGTTCTATCCACACGACACCCGTCCGGCATAGCCGGCCGGCCTACGCTACAAACGTGCCACTGGCACGTTTGCTTAACGCTGCGGTTACGGCGGTGACTCCATCTGTGTTGTTTGGT